>Ga0222644_1000029_pt1 | contig 105104 bp, 80 predicted proteins | sample AntAcemetagen291_FD_179800 | JGI IMG/M metagenome (GOLD analysis project Ga0222644, IMG submission 179800) | Saline water microbial communities from Ace Lake, Antarctica - #291 | ecosystem: Environmental > Aquatic > Non-marine Saline and Alkaline > Saline | place: Antarctica: Ace Lake...
TATGCTTTACAAGCATCATCATCCGGCAGTTCTTTAACAAAACTCAGTATATTTTGACCTTTAAATACTTCCATAACCCTTGTGTTTAATGATAACAAGATACGGAAACTATATGACTAACTCAATAGATTTATATTAAACTAAAACCAACTGGATGAAATACAACTTTTGAGAATGACAGCTATGTGTGCAGTTCTCTCTTTTTCATTTTCTCTAACTAACTGTGAAGTAGAAGACGAAATCACAACTACTGCAGAAAACAAAAGTTCTTCTGTATCGAATACACCTGATTTGATTTCTTTCACAATTCAAGGAGCTCAAAATCAAACCGAAGTAATTACGATGTTGAAATTTGCCTCTTGGGAGCATTTTGATAGTACCGCAAACCAACTGAGTGAAGAATTAGAAATATATGACGACGCTTTTTTGGCTGCAAATGAGAGCTTAGGAGAAGAAGAGTTAGATGAATTTAAGTTTACAAGTGGCTATAATGATCAGGTACCACAAATCAACTTTGAGAACAGTCTTGAATTCACAAATCCATTAAGAATCCCATTTAATGCAATGAATGAGGCTTACATGGAAGGAAATCTTGAAGGAACTAGCCCTTATGCTTCATTTGCATGGTCTGGATCAGAACTTTCCTTAATCAATAATAGACAGCGAGTAGCTATAGGAAACGAGATTTTTCAAACTATGGATGATGGATATGTATCTTTTACACAAGATCATGTAGAGAACTTGAGCCTACTAGCTCAAAATAATCTAGATGCTTTAAAAGATAAAGAAGGTGTAACTGTAAATGTTTCAAAGGCATTGGATTGTAGATTTTGGAAAGCTTCTAAATATCAAGACGAAATTAGTTCTGATCGCAGAGTAGATCTTGTGGCAAAAATTAGAAGCGTACCTCTTTATTCTAAACAAGAAAAAATGCCCATTAGTTACAAACATAGAAGAGGTAGAATGAGAGAACGACGCACACATATGAGTGTAAATATTGTATCTACCTTATACAGCACCAGTTGTGGTAGCGATCCAGTGAACAGATCAAAAGCACACAATACTTATAAAAAGAAAAGACGTCGTGATATTAAAACCACTGTTTGGGGTGGAGGTTTAGTTTACGCTCCTAATTTAACTGGAATAAAAGGGGAACACAGGCATTATACTGCACCTCATCCTACTTATTCTTTACCATGGTAACCAACATATCGTTAAATATAAATTTCAAAACTGCAAGTATTTTGCTTGCAGTTTTATTATCATCGTTGTTTTCAACTTCACAAGATTTGCTAGAGCCAGCATATCCTGAATTTGGAGAGTACAAAAAATGGGGATACCACTTAGGGTTGATGAGTTACGACGCGACTAAAAACGTGAACCCTACTGGACCTTATGTACTAGATCACGAAGCTCAAAATGGTTTTAGTGTAGGATTTACAAAACTTTTAAGAGCAGAATATCCTATATCTTATAAGATAGGTATTTATTACCAGTCCACGCCAGTTTATAAGACGACTTTATTATTAAGAAATGAAGATGCATTTTTTCAACCTCAACGAAGAGATCTCTATAGAGTCTCTAGATTTAATTTTCATATTCCTTTATTAGTGCAGTTTAAAAAACAGTTGGACACTAATTTATATTTTAATATAGAAAGCGGTTTGATGCTGGCGTTGATTCAACCAGGAAGTGCTGATACTACTTCAGCAAAATTTGTGACATCACTAGAAGATAAAAGAGTAGTTTTCGGCATAAGAGCAGAAAATATCACACAATCATGGATTTTACCTAACCTCATTATTTCACCTGGTATTTATTATATGACTGAGCCAGCTTTATATCAATTGAACTTTATTTATCAAAATTCATTAATTAGATATTATGAAGGACAGTATGTGGTGGATAACCTTGCAGTATCAGAAAGATCTGAAAGCGACACTACCTTAAGTGGTGATTATATAGGGATTAGTTTTAATATTCATTTGCGTAAAAAATAAGCTAAGATTCTGATTTAAGTTGCTTTTATATGCGTTGTAAAATTTATCTTAGAACATTAGTCCTTTATCATTGGTAAATTGTAATTGAGGAAGGTCTATATAGAGATATATTTCTTCCCTTTCAACAACTTCTCTTCTTCTGGTAAAATCTCCATATTATCCCAAATGCCAGTTTCTAAAGTTTGAGCATATTCTTGAGGTAGATGATTCTTTTTCATCTCTTCAATAGCAGTCTGGTAATCATAAGGTAATTGCAAATGCTCGTAAGAAAAACCATCAGAATCATCGATAATCATTGCCCAAGTGGTGGTATTGCCATCATTTGCTGGCATTCCTATCACGCCAGGATTGAGCCAGAGTTGCTCATTTTTTTTATCCATAAAAGGAAGACCGCAATGTCCTGCAATAATTACCTCAGCATTTAGGGCATCTAGACTGGCTTGTTTTTCTTTCCAATCGGTAGATTTGAATACAAATTGAGAAACCTGATCGCAGCTTCCGTGTACGACTCCTATTTTCTTGCCCGCATATTGAAATGTTATGTGATCCGGTAAGGATTTGAAATAGTCTCTGGAGTTGGTGTGTAGGTTCGCTTTCGCGAAAGCGTACCAAATCTCACTAAATCCATCACAACGAGATCCTTCTGTAAAATCACAACCACAGTCTTCTTCATCATCTCGCAATTGGATTTCTACATTTCCTAAAATACTGTATGCGCCCCAATTTTTAAACGTATCGAGGGTCTCTTGTGGCTGTCCGCAATACCCGATGATATCACCCGTACAAATACAATTTTGTGGCGGAATATGGTATTCTTGTGCCATTTGTGTCAGGCTGGAAAGGGCCTGTAAATTGCTGTAAACACCACCAAAAAGGAGCATTTTGCCTGAATTCTTACCTAAATCTATAATTTTTTTATCCATGTGGGTATTAAGTATAAAAGGAAACTCATAAGTATCCCGTAAACATTGATCCATAAAAGTGATGCATATTTTCCTGTGGTAAATAGAAGACTGTTTGGAAAGCATTCAAAAATGAGCAATCCGCCAAAAATGAGTCCGCAAAATACGGACAAAAAATAACTGATTTGTGGTGCTTTTATTTTCCACAATATAAATACGGGCGTGAGTCCGATTACCATAGTACCGCTTATAGTGGTAGCGCTTAAGATCTCGGCATTTAAGAAAACGGGGATAGTTCCTAAAACAGCAACGAGTACCATCATAATTCTTCCAAATTTTATTGTTTTACCCCATCTTAGATCCATGGTAAGCAGCTTAGAAAAGCTAGAAAATGTACTGTCTAAGGTACTTGCTGCACTGGTAATCATTATAAAATTAATGATCAGTAACAGCACAACGCCTAGCTTCTTTGCCACGGCAACGGCTGCCTGACCTTGTAATCCTGCTTGTTGTGCATACACACCTACCAGACTAAAAAGCACTATACAAATACCTCCTAAAACAGCTGCCCAAAGAAAGCTCTTACGAGTCACTTTAGGACTGGTAATAAAACCACGATCGGTAAGCACAGGGTCGTGAAACGGATAACTAAAACTTTGTAAAATAGCCGCAAAGAACAAATTCAATCCCAGTTCCATGGACCAAGTTCCAGAAGTGATCATTTTCCCAACATTCACTTCAGGTTCTGCAAAGATGACGGCTAGAATAATGATCAATAAAATAGAAAACAATACCATTTGAATTACATCAGTAAAAATGGAACTGCTCAAGCCTCCTTTTAAGGTATAGGCTAAGGTCATTAAAGTAAAAACTACAATAGCCGCATAATAAGCGGTAGATCCCATTTCGCCAAAATAAGTTCCGATGACCATCGTATTGGACCAGACCTCATTGAACAATCTAAAACTGATCAACATAGAGAATAATCCAACGGCGCGTCTGCCGTATCTATCGGTTAAAAAATGATGGATACTGGTATAATTCCCTTGTGTGCGCAACTGGTAAATAATAATTCCTGCTACCGCAAAGGACAAATAATAACCGGCATAAGCCACGCCACCAACCAGACCAAATTCCAATCCTAGATTTGCGGCATTGGTAATACTTTTGGCAAATATCCAAGAGATAATGAGGCTACCGGTAAGCAGTACCATACTAGGCTGCTTGCCACGGTGCTGCGCCTTAAAAAAGCTCGCTACATCTTTTGCATAAGGTGCCAATATGAAAAAGATCACACTGCTTACGATAATGAGCAACCATTGTAAGGTTGCTATTTGGGTTATAAAATCCACTTATTCTTTAATTTGTTACTTCTGCATTTCCACACTTAATACCAATCTATTTTTGTCATCCAGAACTCGATTCAGAATCTGTTTTTGTCATCCTGAACTTGATTCCCGATCTGTTTTCCCATCCCAACCTTCCCAAAGGGAAGCTGCTTTTCATTTCGAGTTTATTTTCGATATTCCATATTCAAAATTCAAAAAACTCAATCCCAGTGGCTATCGGGACACGACTCATTTATTCATCCCACCAAACCGGCACATTGATATCATTATCATTTGTAGCAGCAGCGGCAACATTATAATTATCGGCATTAAGAGATGCTTCCTCTGCAGGATAAGGCATCCTTACTGGAATCAAGTCGTTATTAAAACTAGCCGATATAGTTTTCAAAGCTGGAAAACCAGTACGACGGTACTCGATCCATCCTTCGTACCCATTGATCACACTAGCGATCCATTTTTGAGTGATGATTTGCTCGATAGGATCGTTGCTATTTAAATTATAAGCTGCCTCTGTTGTTAGATAATTTGCTGGCAACGTTGTGTTCCAGTATGCATAAGCTTGTGTTACTGCAGTCTCATAAAGCGTTTGTGCAGGAGCTGTAATCAGTCCTTTTTGAGCCGCTTCAGCAAGTAGGAAATTGGTTTCCCAAGCCGTCATGTAATTGGCATCAAGCATTCCTGTATTCTCTCTAAAAATTATTCCTGCAAGAGAATAATCGGCTAGTGTCACTGAGGTAGATGAAGCGTCAATACCGTTCAAAAGACCATTGAAGTCTTCTCCGTTGCCATTATTTCCTCGGGCTCTAAACAAGGTGCTGATGCGGGTATCATTTAATCCATCTAGCACTTCTTCCATGGTCTCGCTCATCACAAAATTATTAAAATCCCCAGCTCTCAATCGAGCCATCCGGAAGTTATTAGGTTCTGTATCTGTAAAATTGAATACCGCATTTTGAGCATTGGAACTTATATAATTTTGATCGTCGTACAAGGTTTGCAAACGGACATTTACATTCTCTTTAGAAGAGATGCGCACGAGGGCTTTGATCTTTAAACTATTTGCAAAACGCACCCAAGCATCTAAATCTCCATTAAAAAGCACGTCTCCTTCTAAAGCGATAGAACCTGTGTAATTCTGTACTGCTGCAATTCCTTGATCTAGGTTGTCCAGAATACCACCCGCTTGTAAATACACGTCTTCTTGAAGATCGTATTTAGGCTCTACGATTCCTTCCAACCCACGAAAGGCCTCAGAATAAGGAACATCTCCAAAAATATCAGTAAGACCAGCTGCCATATATGCTTTAAAGATCAACGCTGGACCTCCGTAAACAGCAAAGGCAGGGATTTCTTGAGCCTGATCGATGATGATCTGATTATCTCTCAAGTTTCTATAAAAAATAGGCCATGGATTCCCACCCAATTGCGGACTTTTTAAAGCGTGTCTATCAAATAAATTAAAATCCAATGCGGTCATGTGCTGACCTAACAAACCACCAGCTACAAATCCTTCATAAGACATCTCTTCTCCAAAATCATAAATAACTTGTCTTAATAATAGACTGGGCTGCACACTTACTGGAGCGTTGGGATTGGTGTTGATTTCTTCAAAATCATTGGTGCAGGAAACCATTATTAGGCTTATAAAACCTAGAAGTAGCAAGCTGTATTTCTTTATGTTTTTCATGTTCTTTTAGTCTGTTTTTTCCCCACCTGGTGCAGGATCTGTTTTTGTCCTCCTGAACTCAACGCAGGATCTGTTTTTGTCCTCCTGAACTTGATTCCCGATTTGTTTTTGCCTTTCTCAATTTGTAACTTTTCATTTTACATCTGAGTAAATATTCCATCCCGACAGCTATCGGAACAGGCCTCACGCCACCATACCTTTCCCTCTAAAAAGTAACCCCAGCCTTAATCCCTATACTTCGAGTAGAAGCGTAGGACATATCTTCCACACCATTCATAAATCCTTGCCCTTGTACGGCAAGCTGTTCTGGATCAAAATGGGGGATTTCACTAAATGCAAATAAGTTCCTCCCTATTATAGAAACCCTCATTTGAGCTCCTTCTGTAAACAATCCCAAAGCACCTTCATTCAAATCAAAGCTATAGCCTACAGAGAACTGACGTAGTTTTAAATAACTCGCATCATACACGTTGTTCTCCTCGTGGTTGCGGTCGTAAAACTGTCGGTAATAACTCTCTACACTAACGGCCGTAGTATTTTGAACATAAGTCGGATTTGCAGCTGTTCCCGTATTGATCACCCCATTTGCGACGATTCCTTCGGTAGGTCTATTTCTTGTTTCTGCCAGCTGTCCACCTACTGCACTGAGCGCTAAGGTTCTTGAAACTATAATTCCGCCTTGTCTCCAGTCTAATAAGAAAGAGGCATCCCAATTCTTGTACGTAAATGAATTGTTGAATCCCATAGTGAAATCGGCATTGTAGTTTCCTAGTTTTCTCAGTTCTGGATCTGCAATAAAACGTCCTTCTTGAGTAAGAACAAAATCTCCATTTTCATTTCTCAGATAACCAGTTCCATAAAGATCTCCTATACGTCCACCTTCTTCTACTTGGTGCCATACGGTTTGATCCTGACTGTTATAAACTCTAGAATATGCCAGTGTTAAACGCCCGTCTTCTTGTGGTAATTCTTCTACAATGGCTCTACTACGCGCAAAATTAACGGTAGAACTCCATTCAAAATCTGCGGTTCTAACGGGAATGGTATTTAAGACAATCTCTACACCTGTATTTCTAACGGAGCCTGCATTCACAACTTGCTGGCTAAAACCTGAAGCTATTCCTATAGGTAAGGAAAGAATTTGATCTTCTGTCAGTGCGTTGTAATACGTAACATCTAAATTCAAACGTTGTTTTAAGAAACGCACATCAAAACCTACCTCCACACTAGAAGTAGATTCTGGTCTTAAGTTTTGATTAGGAATAAAATCTTGGTTGGTAAAAGTAGGCTGCGCATTCACATTAACCTGTGATATAAAAGTTCCTTGGGTCTGGTAAGGATTTGTATCATTTCCTACTTGCGCATAACTGGCTCGTATTTTTGCAAAATCTATCACTTTAGGCAATTCTACCACATTACTCAAAATAAAACTGGTAGAAATTGACGGATAGAAAAACGAGGTGTTATCTGCATTAAAAGGAGTTGCGAGTGCACTAGACCAGTCATTGCGAGCAGTTATATCTAAGTAAAGGAAGTTTTTATACCCTGCTTTTGCAAACGCATACAGACTGTTGATGCGTTTCTCGCTTCTGAACCCAAAACTCTCTATAGGACTCGCGGCATTGTTCAACGAGAAAATCCCTGGTTGCGCCAGATTAGTCGTTTGCGTTTGCGTGGTAGAAGCCATTTGTGACAATCGATTGCCTCCTGCACTGGCGTCAAAATTAAGAACGCCCCATTGCTTTTTATAATTCAATAAAAAGTCGGTATTGATCTCTCTATAAAACACATCATGCTCTGCATAAGCGCCATTTCTAAAACGATTGGTAGAAAAATTACGGATAAACCTGCGTTTTTCATTGCTGTAATCCATTCCTGTTCTTATCGTTGCCGTTAGTTCCGGTGTTAGCTGTCGCGAAAGCGAGACGTTTCCAAACAACCGATCCCGACCAAAGCTGTTGCGGTTTTCTTGCAATATAAAATACGGATTATCAAAAAAGGTGTAGTTAAAAGAATACTGTTGCACGCCTTCCAAACCCGGCTGCCAGTAATTCCTTAAATGATCAATATTCATGGAACGAGGACCCCAAGCAACCAAAGAGTAGTTTGCGTTTTCACTACCATATCCATTTGATGGACGGTTTCCAGAGGCACTATTCACATAATTGATGCTGGCTCTAATTGTAGTCTTGTCGTCAGGTGTAAAATTTAATTTTGCAGCAACCGTCTGTCGGTCTAGATCTACTCCTGGAATAATACTTTCACTGCGCAAATCTGTAAAGCTCAAACGGTAATTTCCATTTTCAAAACCATCGGTAATTGCGATGTTATTGATCGCGGTAAATCCTGTATTGTAAAAATCTTTTAAATTATCTGGGTGGCTGTTAAAAGGTGTCGCTGTAATGGGCAATCCATTGTATAGCGACGTATCTCCTCCTCGCACCACTGTTCCATCAGGTAAAGTCACGGGGCTATCAAATTGCGGTATCAAAGTTCCTTGATCTAATCGCGGACCCCAAGAATACGTAATATTATCATTAATACCAGCACCTAGTCCGTCTACATATTCAAACTGACCACTGTTTCCTTGACCGTATTCATTTTGGAATTCTGGCAACTTAAAAGCACTATCTACAAAGAAACTCGTGTTGTAAGAAATGCCAAGACCTTTCTTTTTACCAGCGTTTTTAGTCTCAATTATAACAGCCCCATTGGAAGCACGTGTTCCATAAAGTGCCGCAGCAGCGGGACCCTTCAGAACGGTTATCGTTTCAATATCGTCTTGATTCACTTCACCAGCTCCGTTTCCAAAATCTACTGCTTGAAAACCAGCCGCAGCTTCGTTCGTAAAGTTGAAAACAGTATTGTTATTAATAGGAGTTCCATCAACAATAAATAGCGGATTGTTATTAGAGAAACTAGCCTCACCTCTTATGGTAATTTTTGAGGAAGAACCTACACCTGTTGCACCAGGAGTGACTGTTATTCCTGCTATTTTACCTTGTAAATTATCTATCAGGTTGACAGATTTCACTTTTTGAATTTGGTCAGAATTGAGGGTCTGAACGGCATATCCCAATTCACGTTCTTGTCTTTTAACGCCCAGAGCTGTTACCACTATCTCGTTAAGTGCGTCCCCTTCTTCAAGAGTCACATGAATCACGACCTCATTTTGCACAGGAACTGTAGCGGTTTGATAACCTATATAAGAAATTACCAGAACTGCATTATCTGCAACGCTTAACTTATAGATTCCATTTACATCAGTTGTTGTACCGTTTTGAGTACCTCGCTCTGTAACGTTTGCAAAAGCAATAGGATCACCAGCTGTATCGCTAATTTTTCCCACAATAGAAATTTGAGCTGCTCCTATACAACTGCATAGGAGCAACATGAATAGCGTAATTCTCTTCATGAAATAATTTGAAAAAATGAGATGGACAAGCCTTTACAGCTTTGACTTTGACGTAGGGTTAAGCAGCTAGTGGCGACCCTTTATTCAAAGGTTGTTTTAAGGAAACAAAACTGTACTTCTCTGTATAGATTATGTTGTGGTTCCGCTTTCGCGAAAGCGCGATTAATAGCAATTTAATAATAGAACTACCCGCATCCTTCCCCGCAAGAAAATCTACCATATCCTGCTCTGTATCTATATCTGCAAGAGGTTCTAAGACTATTAATTCTTGATTTTGAGAAGCAATATAGTCATGGAATGCAATGGCTAGACTTGATGACTGCCACGATAGGGCCTTAAAAGCTGCTGGATCAAATTTGTTTTTGTGCAATCCGATCAAATAAAGACCGCCATCGAGTGATTTTCCTTTTACTGCCTTGCCATTTTTAAGGGCTGTTGCCGCATCTTTAACAAGTTGGACAGTGAGTAAAGGCGTGTCATTACCGAGACAGATTACCGACTCATAACCTTTATCAAAAACATCTTGAATAGAATTTGTAAAACGATTGCCGAAACCTACACCGCGTTGTTCGTGTTCGGTAAAATGATAGAAATCAAAACCAGACCCTTGCACCGTTTTACGCACCCTATTGTTGAGCACCTCCATAACCTGGCTGTTATACGCCAGCGGTTTGTGCAATGCATCAACCTTTGCGGTTTGTGCAAACAGGAGAATAGCGGTATTTGAAGGGTTCTTTTTGATATGATCGCTATTAATTAAGCTACAACACCTTGACAACTACTTCCTGCTCCAGCGGTACATCCATAACAGTGTTGAGAAATCTGTATGTTGCGATCGTTTAATGCATCTTCATTGTAATCTTTAATATGCTGGATCTTGTTATCTACTTTTAGATCCAACATCTGATTGAAATCACAATCGTATAACCAGCCGTCCCAAGAAATAGAAATGGTGTTTTTACACATCACATTTGCCACAGCTGCTGGATTATAAGCCTCTACAAGCGCATACATATAATCTTCATAATTTTCACTAGCTACGAGATAATCTAAAAATCGAGCGATAGGCAAATTGGTTATCGCAAAAAGACTGTGAAACTGGATATCAAAATCTGCTAACAGCGCCGCTTTCATTTCCTTCTCCATGCTTGCTTGATCACCTGGCAAGTAGGCGCCATTAGGATTGTAAACTAGATCTAATTTTAAATCACTTCCTGGCATTCCATAACCACGTTTATTGAGCTCTTGTAATGCTTTTATAGATTTATCAAAAACACCGTCGCCACGTTGTTTATCAGTCTTGCCTTTGGTCCAGTGCGGCATGGAAGACACCACATGAATGTTATGCTTCTTGAAAAAGTCTGGTAAATCGTGGTATTTAGGATTTGCTCTAATAATCGTTAAGTTAGAACGCACTATAAAATCTTGGATCCCAGCTTCAGCGGCTTGTTCTACAAACCATCTAAAATCAGGATTCATCTCTGGTGCGCCACCCGTAAGGTCAAGCGTGTGGGCTTTGGTCTTTTTTATAACCTCTAAAATCAATCCCATCGTATCACGTGTCATGATCTCTTTGCGGTCTGGACCTGCATCCACATGACAATGAGCACAAACCTGATTGCACATGTATCCTACATTTACTTGAAGAATTTCTAGCGTGTTGGGTCGCATGGGCAACTGCCCTATTTCTTTTATCTTTTTTGCAAAAAAGGGCAATTCTCCGTTAGAAAACGGTGCTCCATTAAGGACTTCCATTTGCTTATTGATATTAGCCAGATCTGCATCTCTATTTTTAAGAGATTTTGTAGTATTTACAGCCATAAATTATGGTGTGTTTTGTTTAGTTATTAGTAGGTACATTAGTTAGCCCTACTATGCTATTGCATAAATAGTCAGAATTTTTCACAAAACTGTCACTATTCTGTTTTTCCAACAAATGCTGAGGGAACATATACTGGCTTATGGGAAAAATTTATAAGTTGGTTTTTTTATTTAATGAAAACGAAAAGCTTTTACTGGGCCTATCTTGTTATGTATAAATGTAGTCTGAGGTCTGCAGCAATACTTCAAGAGTAGTCAATGAATTTAAATTATAATTATCTGTTTGCGATTTCTTCATGCGCTTCACAGAGTTTACCTAAGTGGTTGAGAAGCAGAAAAAAATTCAAACTTCCTTTTAATTTTTAGTAACGTTTAACCTTTCCTACCAAAATTCGCTACCGCTCTTTTTGCCCACCTTTCCCATCCTAGAAATTTGTTTTAACAAATTATCAGGGACTAAGGAAAGGGGCTTTTTTAAATCGAGATATACAAGCTCCTCGCCTAATAAGCCTGCATCCGATGAGCTTTTTTGCGAGAGGAATACACTGGACAGCTTTGGGAGCTTTGCCACAAATCAGGTGTGGTTGAAAGATATTTGTCTTTGTAGATCAATCTGGTTTTGTTCTCCTTTCTAGCACCGCACAAGGTTTCCGTATTTGCTGCTACCGAATAAAATCCACCTTTCCCATCACGGAAATTTGTCTGAACAACTTGTCAGGGATTAAGGTAAAGAGTTTTTATAAGGAACACAGATCCCAGATAAATCGCTGCCGTAATTTTCTAGGATAGCAACTTCTACAGTTTTACTTTGGCAAAACCTAGAGTTGCTACATCTCCAGTTTATTGACTTTATTCATCATTTGAACACCGTGTACAAGTGTCGCTCCACCTTTTATAGCTGCTGCTACATGCACGGCTTCCATCATCTCTTCTTTAGTGATGCCTCTTTTTAAAGCGTCACCCGTATAAGCATCTATACAATAAGGGCAATGTACTGCATGAGAAACAGCAAGAGCCATTAACGATTTTTCTCTTGCGCTTAAAGCGCCTTCTTCAAATACCTTACTGTAATAGTCAAAGAATTTAGTTCCTAATTCTTCACTCCACTCTGTTATTTTACCAAATTTTTTAAGATCCTTAGGATCGTAATACGTCTTTTGCATTTTTTGCTGTTTTTTTTTGAAAATCTAAAATACTACATCCAGATCAGAATTTTAAAAAATTAGGATCTCATGCGAAAATAAAAAAAACTAAATTGTAGAACCCAACAATAAAAGCTGATGAATTCTAACACAATGTTGAATAGTTGCAAAATTATCCAAAATTTATTCTCACACCTCTAAAAATTTTAATAGCAAAGTCTTACAAAGAACGGCTAGATAAAACACCATTAAAAAAGGATATCAATCAGGTATCAGAAACACAAAAAAATTCTCTAAATCTGGCTTTATATAGGTAAGTTCGAAAGCAAAAAAAAGCTCCCCAAACGAAAAGCTTTTTACTATTTACTACAAGATCATTCGTTTTCTAAAGTAAAAATGCGGTATCCAAAAGGTGGAAGATCTAGCGTATTGTCTTCTGTAAAATTAACTGGCCCACCGCGCAATGCGTCGGTAATCCTTCCCTTTAACCCTTGTACTTTTGCCGATTGCCTTTCATCAGAAAAGTTTGCTACATAAAAAACAATAACTCCGTTTTTCTCTCTTTTAATAGCATAAATCTTATCATCATTATTAGTTTTTAACCTGGTATAACTAGCAGCATTTTTACCTCCATTTAAAGCGGGATTGTTCACTTTTAACGCTCCTAGTTTTTTCATTAAATCCCATGTTTTTCCTTTTGTTTTAGGGATGGTATCTTTTTCAAAAAACTTTAATCGGTAATCCATGTCATATTCTTGACCAGAATAAATCAATGGCATTCCTGGTATCATGTAGGAAAATGCTAGCATGGTCTCTGCTTTTGCACCCATTCTTTCTTTTACAGATCCATTCCAAGAATTCTCATCGTGATTTGTTATGAAATTCATTAATATGTCATCTTTTTGGTAATACTTAGCATTGCGTTCCATATACGCGTCCCATTTTTCCACCGACATTTTACCTTGAGTTAACTCGTTCATGATGTGATGTCCTTCCCAATTGTAACCCATATCAAATGCTTCCTCAAATAAGTCTTTCTTTTCACTTTCTGCCAGCATGAATAATGGTTTTTGTTCCTGTAATTGTGCCGCAGCATAGTTCCAAAACTCTGTAGGTACCTCATGAGCAACATCACATCTAAAACCATCCACATTATACTCAGTAACCCAAGTGGACATGGCGTTAGCCATAGTGTCCCACAAATCACGATTTTCATAATTAAGGTCTGCGGTATCCGTCCAGTCCGTTCCTGCTGGATGCATCATTTTACCATTTTCATCCCTCGTATAAAACTCAGGATACTTCTTTATCCATAAATTATCCCATCCTGTATGGTTTGCTACCCAATCCAAAATCACGTACATACCATTTTGGTGGGCCGTGTCAATTAAGTTCATAAGATCTACAGAGGTACCTAAATCTGGATTTATCTTTTCATAATCTGCTACGGCGTAGTAACTTCCTAAATATTTTTCTCGCTCTTTGGGATCTTTTATGTCTTCTACTAGCAAATCTCCTTTTGCCTTTCTATTCTTTTCTGATATAGGAAAAACAGGCATTAACCAGATGACTTTTACACCTAATTCTTTAAGTTGTGGTATATCTTTGGTAAACTCATTAAATGTTCCTTCTGGAGAATACTGCCTTATGTTTGCTTCATAAATAACAGCGTTTTCAAGGTCTTCATCTTGAATAGCTGTGTATTCTTTGGTGGTAGTTTTCTCTATTACTGCAACTTCCTTTTTGTGATCTTTACATGCAAATGCGACTGTCAAAGCAAGTAATCCTAAAATATATTTTTTCATTAATATGATTGTTTTGTAATTAATAATCTATAGAACGTATGATCTTCAAACTTAAGAGTAAAAACGCTTACTTTACTGCGTTTTTGTCTTCCATTTTAATTTGTAATATCATGAAGTTGCCTGCCTTAATCTGGATATTTTTATCAGTTTCTATGGCGTTTATGACAGTTCCGCTTTCGCGAAAGCGTGAATCATTTCCAGCAATATTCATACTGATAGCATTTTCATTAAAGAAAACCGTTGTTTCTTCTCCAAAATAACTGCGCTTGATAGCAAGCAAACCGTTATTCTCCAACATTATCTCGGTAGTTCCGTACAATAAAGACATAGAATTGCGCCTTAAATGAACTAATTCCTGCACCAGTTGACGCAAATTTTTCTCCCGGTTAGAAAGTTTGTCAAATTTCATCATCCTTCGATTGTCGGGATCATTTGCGCCTATAGAACCGTACTCATCGCCATAATAAATAACCGGAACGCCTGGCATAGTCATATTAAAGGCTTGCAACATTCCCAATCGATCAAAAGCGGTAGAATCGCTCATTACTACCTCCCGAGTCCAGCCTGCTTTTTTTGCATCTTCATCAAACTTTACGTCACCGCTGGCATAGCTTATGAACCTTGCACGGTCTTGATTTCCAGAAATAGTACCCATTAAATGATGGTGCCCGTAATATTCCAGCCCTTTTTGAAGCGTTTCTGTAAGATTTGCATAGTTGCCATCTTTAGTAGCAAATGCACTCACCGCAGCATCGTACTGATTAAAATCAAATTGAGCGTCCAGCATTCCTGTACTTACATAACTTCTGATCAGATCATAAGAACCGTAAGTTTCTCCTATTTGATAGATAGGTCGGTCTGTATTCTTGCGTACTTTTTGGGTTAAAGTTCTCCAATATGCCTCTGGAACATGCTTTGTCGCATCATGACGGAAACCATCGAGTTTATATTTGGTAACCCAATACAATGCAGAGTCGGTCATTTTTTCTACTACTTCTGGATTTTCCAAATCTAACGTAGGTAAAAAAGTGTCAAACCAAGTGGTCAATCGTTCGTCATCCCAGCGCTCTGTATTTAAACTGCCATCCTCTAGATACAGATTTGTTGCCCATTCAGGATGCTCTTTATACAATGGATGTTCTTCATGCACATGATTTGCCACATAATCTAGAATTACATTCATATCCCGTTTGTGGGCTTCTTCAATGATTTCTTGCAGTACCTTCTCGTCTCCAAATCTGTAATCTATCTTCGTATTAGAAATGGGCCAATAACCATGATACCCGCTAAATTTTGTACGTGGCTCTGGCCACAATCCATAAGCACCTTCTGGATTTTGAGTAATAGGCGATAACCATACGGTATTGATTCCTAATTGTTCAAAATAACCGTCTTTGATCTTTTCTAATACACCTGCCAGATCACCACCCATATAATTGGCTTTGGGCAAAATCTCTGGATCTGCCACTGGCTTTGTATTGGTTGTATCGCCATCAAGAAAACGATCTACCATCATAAAATACAATACTTGCGTATGGAAATCATTTCTCGCTAATTGTGTTGGGTCTCTTACAACTTGTCTATTTTGAACTGGAATCAACAAGTCGTTAGTGCGTCCATTTATATCGCTGGCATAAACCCGTACCAACTGTGTTTTTGAAATGCGTTTTGAAAAATCCTTTTCAGGTAAGTTTACTGTGTAGGTATTTTGTCCTTCTGCTTTTACAGCTTCTATGCGCTGATTTTCATAAAGAACAAGTACGTTTTCCAATGCTCCAGAAGTTTTAAATGTAAAACCTTGATCTAATAGTTTGCCATAAGATAGTTGAGCAGGGTTTGCGGCACGACTGTTATCTACCACTCGATTAAAACCACCCATTCCGTTGCTCACGACATGAGGTTCATTTCCTGTAAGTGTTTCTTCTTTTCCACCTTCTATAAATAGGTATTGAAATTTTCCTACGGGAACAGTTGCCTTGTATAGCATCTCGTTGTCTTCTAATTGTAACTCATTTGAAGCCCAATTGGTAAATTCTCCTTTTATGGTGACATTCTTAAAACTTCCATTATACGGGATTTTTATAGTACGGCTGTTATTTTTAAAAACCGGAATATCGTTTCTGATTCCGTCTATCCATAGGGTGATGTGCGATAAGAATGGGTCTTGTTCTCCCATTTCAAAAGTATAAACACTATCCATATTTATTGATGCACGTTTTGTGATTCCCAAACTCACAGAAACACTATCTGGCCTTTTATCTCCTAAATAATCGGAGTACAACACATCTGTATTTGACAGAGAAGATTCATAAACGGGCGTCGTCATTACCTCGATAATACTGGCTCTGGTATCGGGCGTGTTTTCTTCTTTATTACCGCAACTTATGACGAATATTGCGATGAATAGTATTAATATTTTATTCATAAATTTTAGATTTACTTTTTACATCGATAACACCCTATGTCCTTTGAACATATAGCATTCCTCTCGCTGCTCTCGTCTGATGCGAGTAAGAGAACCCTTTGTTACTTGTTTCATTTTGTTTATCTCAACCCTAAAGGTTTTGAAAACCTTTAGGGTTGGGCTGCAGTGTTTCTAGAAACTATACTCGACGACCATACTTGTTTTTCCAGAGACTTTTAATTTACCTCTTAAGCTTAGTTTTTTATCGGTCAGAATTTCTGTTCCTTCTTTTGCTGTGTAAATACCTTCTTTGAATCTTTTTAAATCTAAAGTTACTTCTTCTGGATTGTTATTGATGATAACCATCACACCGCTATCTTCCCTATACCGAAAATACACATAACAATTGTTCTCTGGAACATATTGAAGCAACTTTCCTGTATGAATCACTTCTTTGTTCTTGCGGTAATTTAAGAGCTTCTTTGTGAAATCTTGATAGGCTTTTTGGTCGTCTGTAGGTTTTTCAAAAGCGTTTATTTCATCACCTTTCCAGCCACCCGGGAAATCTCTGCGTATATCGCCATCACCATCTGTATCTCGGTTGCCGCCCATTCCTATCTCATCACCATAATACAACTGTGGGATTCCACGAGTGGTAAGAACCAGCGTCATGGCAAGTTTGTATTTGGCTAGATCGCCCTTGTATAAACCGTCTCCGTTGATGCGGTTGGTATCGTGATTTCCTGCAAAAACCAGAATATTATTAATGTCTGGATACAAAAAGTCATTGACAAAATTTTCATATACTTTTATCATTCCTTTATCCCATTGCTGCTCGTTTTCATTAAATACGGTCATTACCGCATCGTGCAAAGTAAAATCCATAACACTAGGCAAGTGCGTGTTGTAATCTTGGATCGCAGCAATTTTAGAATCTTTTTGCCAGTAAGCTATTTGTGCTTGATCGTGCAACCAAGTTTCTCCTACGATATTAAAATTAGGATACTCGTTCATAACGGCTTTGGTCCATTTTGCGATTCCTTCTTTCTCGTTATAAGAATAGGTATCTACTCGCAAACCGTCCAAACCTGTAGACTCTATCCACCAGATCGTATTTTGAATCAAGTAATTCAAGACTAATGGATCGCTTTGATTGATGTCTGGCATAGAACTTACAAACCAGCCTTTCTCTGCATAAATCGCATCTATTTTACTCACATTAGGATCCATTTGCGTACTCTGACGATAAGAGGAGTTGGCATAGCCTGCAACAGGAAAATCCTTACCTAGGTTGTCGTCAAATTGATGGATCCAAGTTTGTGTAGGTAAATCTTGCATCATCCAGTGTGTTGCGCCCCAATGATTGGTCACATAATCCATAATAAGTTTCATATCTCGTTTGTGCAACTCATCGACCAGTCTTTTATAATCGGCATGAGTTCCATAACGAGGATCAATTTTATACAAATCACTTTGAGCATAGGTGTGATAGGAATAACGCTCATCATTATCTTCTAATAAAGGCGTGCTCCATATAGCAGTTGCTCCTAATTGATCTATGTAATCCAGATGATCAATAATTCCTTGAATATCGCCTCCATGACGGCCACCCTTGAGCTTTCTATTTGCTTTTTCAGTCATCCCATCAACGCTGTCGTTAGATGGATCTCCATTTGCAAATCGGTCTGGCATGACTAAATAGATAGCATCACTAGAATCAAAGCCTTTTCTTGTTTTTGAATTTGTTTTCCGTTTTCTAAGTTCAAAGTTTTTGTAGATACCTTCTGGAGAACCATCATTAACGATAATTGTGTAATTACCTGACTGTTTTCCAGATGTATTTAGCGTTATAAAAAGATAGTTTGGATTCTCTGTTTTTCTGACTTTTACTATTGGCAAGTCGCTATCTACTCGGCCTAAAACACCTATGTTTTTTCCATACAACATCACCTCAACATCAGAATGTTCCATGTCTGTCCACCAGAATGGAGGCTCTATGGTTTCTATGGATTGTGCTTGTGCCGCTTTCGCGAAAGCGATATACACAACAATACTAAAAAAAAGAAACGACTTATTCATAGTTTAAACATTTACCCATTTTGGCTCTAGGGTGATGTGTTCACCATTGAGAATGATATCTTGATCGTGCTTTCCTTCTAAAGTCACTTTTGCTCCTGTTTTAGAAACGTGCACATCTAAGATTTGATTTCTAAAATTGATTTTAAAACTGAACCCGTTCCATTGTTGAGGAAGTTTGGTCGTAAAACTAGGCTTGTCGTCAATGATTTGAAGACCACCAAAACCTTCTACAATACTCATCCAGGTTCCTGCCATACTGGTAATATGACAACCTTCTTCCACTTCTTTATTATAATCGTCTAGATCGAGACGAGAAGTTCTCAAATAAAACTCATAAGCCTGATCTAATCGATCCAGCTTTGTCGCTTGAATGCCATGAACACATGGAGAAAGCGAGCTTTCATGAACGGTTAATGGCTCGTAAAAATCAAAGTGCTTTGCGAGTTGTTCTTTGGTGAAGTGATCTTCAAAGAAATAAAAACATTGAAGAACATCGGCTTGTTTGATATAGCAACTTCTTAAAATACGATCCCAAGACCATTTTTGATTGATAGGTCGGTTTTGTTTTGGAAGGTCATTTACTGGAATGATTTCTTTATCTAAGAATCCATCTTGTTGGAGATAAATACCTAAATCTTCATCAAAGGGCTCGTACATGTTATCTGCCACTTCTTTCCAAGCTGCTATCTCCAGATCTGTAAGGTTGGTTTTAGACCTGATTCTATCGTAATCTGTCGAGTGACTTTCTTTTACTTTATGGATGTTTTCTATAGCGTAATGGATGCACCATTTTGCAAGATAGTTCGTGTACCAGTTGTTGTTGACATTATTTTCATACTCATTAGGACCAGTAACCCCTAGGATCATGTATTTTTTTGCTCTTTGGGAATAGGTAGCACGTTGCTGCCAGAATTTTGCAATGGCAATCATCACTTCCAGTCCCATTTCTGGAATGTAGCTGTAATCTCCTGTATATTTAACGTAATTGTAAATGGCATAAACCATCGCACCATTGCGGTGTATTTCTTCAAAGGTTATTTCCCACTCATTATGAGATTCTTCACCATTCATAGTAACCATTGGATATAGAGCAGCTCCAGAAGAAAATCCTAGTTTCCCAGCATTTTCAACGGCCTTGTCTAGCTGCTCATATCTATATTTCAATAAATTACGTGCTACCTGTTGATCTTTGGTAGCCATGTAGAAAGGAATACAATAAGCCTCTGTATCCCAATAGGTAGAACCTCCATATTTCTCTCCTGTAAAACCTTTTGGCCCTATGTTAAGTCTTGAGTCCTTACCTGAATAAGTTTGATTCAATTGAAAGATATTAAAACGTATCCCTTGCTGTGCTTTGAGATCACCGTCAATAGCAATGTCTGCCATGGCCCAAATTTGTGCCCATGAATGAATTTGCAATTTAAGCAAACTTTCATAACCTAACGCTGTTGCTTTTTGTAAAACTGATTTTGCTACTAAAAATAGATTAGCGTGTTCATGATTTAGGCTTGAAGTATAACCCGCATATTTTCTGAGTGTTAGGCTTTCGCCTTGAGCTATATAACCAGACGCTTGATGTCTAATTACGGTATCATTCTGAGTAAAATGCTCAGCATACTCAACATGCACGCCGTTTTTAATCAACTCTGACTGCATATAAGTAGCCACATGGAAGTTGGTTTTATTTGTGCGGCTGCGCACTAATCCTTGATGATCATTAGAAACCAATTCTTCAATTTCCCAAAACGCATCATCCCAGTTGGAATCTTCATTTGTAATTCCTGCATCGATATAGGGTTGAAAAGAAATGCTCATACCTCCTTTTACAGCAGTAACTTGATAATTAATGACAGCAAGTTCATCTATTTCTAGACTCATGAATCTGCGGGCGACAACTTTAATCGCTTTATCATCAGAAAAATGTGCTGTAAAAGAACGCTCGTACCAGCCTTCCTTCATATGGAGCTCTCTGCGATAATGGGTGACTTTTTGAACCGTTGCAAGGTCTAATTCTATTCCATCAACAAAAACGTCTATTCCTATAAAGTTAGGAGCGTTCAATACTTTTGCAAAGTATTCTGGATAGCCATTTTTCCACCATCCTACTCTTGTTTTATCTGGATAATAAACTCCTGCAACATAACTTCCTTGAAAGGTGTCTCCTGTATATTTTTCTTCAAAATTTGCTCGTTGCCCCATGGCACCGTTACCGATGGAAAAAAGGCTTTCGCTAGATTCTACTTGAGACGGCTTCCACCCTTCCTCAATTATAGACCACGCATCTGGTATAATATATTCCTGATTCATTTCTTCTTGCTTAGTAGTGTGTTGATATAATCTTTTGGCATGTCTGTAAAGTGAGTAAAAACCTCATCTGCCTCGTGTAATATTTTTTGTTCTCCTAATCCTATAGAAATCATCCCTGCTGCATTTGCGGCTTGCACACCTGCGACACTGTCCTCAAAGACAATACTGTCTTTTACCGCAAAATTTAATTGCTGGCTAGCATGGAGAAATACTTCTGGATCTGGTTTTGCTTTAGTTACGTTAGTTCCATCTACGATAACCTCAAACAGGTGTAATATTCCTAACTTTCTTAAAATAGGGCGTGCATTTTTACTGGCACTTCCCAAAGCGATGGGCTGCTCCTGCTCTTTTAAATTTAAAAGGAAATCGTGAACTCCAGGCATGATATCACTGGTGTCCAATGATTTTATAAGACTCAGATATTCTTCATTTTTCTGATCCATTTTGGCTTGAAAAACTTCAGGACTGATTTCTATATTTCCCCATTCTAGGATTTTCTGGAGTGAATGGACTCTAGAAACTCCTTTCAATTGTTCGTTTTCGTGTTTTGTAAATTTGATTTCTAGAGATGCTGCTAGCCGCTGCCAAGCTATAAAATGAAACTTTGCTGTATCCACTATTACACCGTCTAAATCAAATATGAATGCTTTTTTAACCATTTATTCGTTTGTAATAGAAGGCTGATAAGTGATCGCCTTTTTATTTGTAATTAATAAATTTGAAAATGCTGCAATGATCAAGAATATTCCTGCTATGGTCATCGCATGTATAGATTCTTCACCTATGAAATTGTGCAACAATACGACACCACCTACAGCAGCAATAATTTGTGGTATGACAATAAACATATTGAAAACACCCATCATCAATCCCATTTTTGAGGATTCTACAGAGCTGGAAAGCATTGCATAAGGCATGGATAATATACTACCCCAAGCAATACCTATTAAACCAAATGATAGGTATAGATTATCCGGTGCACTTGGGCTGTAAAACATGTATAAAAAACCGCTTGCTCCTGCAAGCAAACTTCCCATGTGAATGTACTTTCTATTGATAGATCTGTAAGCCGTGTAAAAAGTGAGAAGTAGCGCAAAAATCATAGAGGTTAATCCATAGATTCCCATTTTGGAACCTACATCATCGCTGGCTTCATTATAAGCTTTGTCCAGAGCTTTATATTCGGCTTTACTAGTTTCGCTTAAAAATATGATGGCACCATTATCTGTTGTCATCGCTTCCTTTTCTCCTTCTTCGTTAGTAGTAAATTGAGCAAACTCTATGAAATCTGGCTTAGAGGCGTTGTATACATGACTGGTTAGTGCGGGATTTGCAAGCGTCCACATGGCAAAAAATGCAAACCATGAAAAAAATTGGACCACTCCTAACCTCTTCATGATATCAGGCATGAGCGCATAAGTCGCCATGATAGTAGTAAACATTCCTTTCTTTTCTTCTGGCTCGCCGGCATCGTCAAATGCCGCCATTTCTTCAGGAGAATATTCTTTTGTAGTAAAAATAGTCACTAGAATTGAAGTGATGAAAACAAATGCACCTACGCCAAAAGCTACTTTTACAGAATCTGGAACAATGCCAGGAGCGGCTTCATTTGAAATCTCTAATGTATTATTCACCCATTTAGGTAAGTTACTGGCCAACCATGTACCTACTCCTATAATTAAGGTCTGTACTACAAAACCGTAGCTGCGTTGTGATTCTGGAAGCTTATCTGCAACTAAGGCTCTAAAAGGTTCCATAGAAATATTAATGGAAGCATCAAGAACAAGAAGTAAACCAGCTGCCATCCAAACTTCAGAAGAATAGGGCATAAAAATCAACGCGATGGAACTTAAAATAGCGCCTATTAAAAAGAATGGACGGCGACGTCCTAGACTTTTATGCCAAGTATTATCACTGAGATAACCTATAATAGGTTGTACAATAAGACCAGCAAGTGGCGCTGCGATCCATAATAACGGAATCTCAGACTCTTCAGCTCCTAATGTTTCAAAAATACGTGACATGGTAGAGCCTTGAAGGGCAAAACCAAACTGAATACCGAGAAATCCAAAACTCATGTTCCAAATATCCCAGAAACCTAACTTAGGTTTTTGCATATCGTTATTTTTTTTTAATGACGACAAGCCTTATGACTTATCAAAACTTATTGTGTGTGAAGAAGATAAGTTTTGATTATTGAACTTATTTAAACTTTTTTCATGTGCTAAAATTTTGTTCTTTAAAATTTATATGTTGTCCTTTTATGCCTACCAAGCGATGCCGTGTAGTTCAAAAAGATATTAAGATTTAAAAGCTCTAATTTTAACATAAAGAGTAACCACTTAAACAAGTTCACCGCAAAAGATACCTCTTAAGCAGAATTGTAAAGTTATTCCTTTATGGCGTAGACTCTCTTTCTATAAATGAAGTTTTTACGATAACGGTTTCGTAACTTTCATTCTCATGATCTTTAGATTCCAGTTTTTCAATGAGTTTTAAGGCAGCTATACCTCCCATTTCTTCCCCCTTCTGTCCTATAGTTGTTAATGTAGGGCTTGCATATTTGGAAAGCATTCCATCGGTAAAAGCAACAATAGCCACGTCTTCTGGTATTTTTTTTCCTGCTTTTTGTAGTGCTTTACTAGCTGTTACTGCAAACAGCTCGTTTACCGCTACTAACGCGTCAAAATCATTGTTTACTACAAAGTTTTCAATAATACTTTCGCAATTATCAATGTCTTCTATTTTTAGAAATTGATGGTTTTCTACTACAAAGCCACGCTGTTCTAACGCTTGTTTAAAGCCTTGAGATCTCAATCTTCCTACGTTTACATAATCTACCGTACTAATAATACCCAGTTTATTCCTTCCTTTTCTCAATAAAAACTCTGTTGCTTCGTGGCCGGCAGCAACATCATCGATAATGACCTTATCACAAGGTATATCGTTGCACACACGATCGAACATAACAATAGGCATCCCTTGATTAGTTACTTCCCTCAGATGATGAAAGTCTTGCTTCTCCATTGTTTCTTTAGAAAGACTCATGATAAAGCCATCAATACTGCCATTGGCCAGCAGCTCCATGTTGACCACTTCTTTATCAAAACTTTCTCCAGATAAGGTAATTATTACTTGATAGCCCTTTTCATTTGCCACACGTTCCACGCCCGAAATTACTGTCGCAAAAAAATGATGAACTATTTCTGGAATAATTATTCCTATCTTTTTTGTTTTCTGATTCTTTAAGCTTAGCGCTATACTATTGGGTCTGTAATTAAATTCTTTTGCATACTCTTTGATCTTATTCCTAGTCTCTGCACTTATTTCATGAGAATCCCTCAAAGCCTTTGAAACCGTTGATATAGATACTTTTAAGTCTTGTGCTATTTTCTTTAGTGTAATCTTTTGAGCCATTATAACTTTAAGTTGTGAGTTCTGGTATATTTTACTTTCGCGGAAGTGAAGATACTATAAAATAAGACTACAGATTTCCGAAATCGTTTTCGTAGAATGTTCTAGTTAAAACGTTTTGGTAACCGTTTCTTTACATAATTTAGCCGTCGTGTGGGAAGAAGACAACATTAACAATCATTTAAATCAAAAAAATGAATCAAAAATTCAAAGCAGTTTTACTGTTATTTTTAGTACCGTTTTTTGCATTTGCACAAAGCGTATTAACTGGTACAGTTCTCGAATCTAACGGCCTACCAGCGTTAGGAGCCACTGTTTCAGTAAAAGGAACTTCTAACGGTACGTCAACAGATTTTGACGGAAAATACACGCTAAACAATGTTCCCCCAGATGCCGTAATTGTGTTCTCCTTTATAGGTTATACAACACAAGAGATTCCTTATACTGGACAGACCGAAATCAATACTACACTAGAAGAAAACCCTTCTGAGCTCGACACTATAGTTCTGATAGGTTATGGTAGTACTACAAAAAAAAATATCACAGCAGCGCAAACGACTGTAAATGAAGAAGAGTTTAACAAAGGAGCTATCGTATCTCCTGGTCAATTAATAGCTGGTAAAGTGGCAGGTGTGCAAGTTACCGCTGCTTCTGGTCGTCCAGGCGACGGTCCTACTATCAGAGTACGTCCTGGTTCTACATTAGGCGGAAATCAAGATGCTCTTTATGTAGTAGATGGGGTGCCATTAGATCAACGTAATGCGAGCCTTAATTCTATCAACCCAGCAGACATTGAGTCGTTCACTATTCTTAAAGATGCGAGTGCTACAGCTATATATGGTAACCGTGCTTCTAATGGTGTCGTTTTAATCACGACTAAAAAAGCAAAATTAAATAGCGACCTTAAATTGGGATACGATGTTCAATTTGCAGTCAACCAAGTTCAAAACTATGCTGATGTATTAAGTGCAGACGAGTTTAGACAACTGATTACAGACCAAGGAAGAGATCCTTCTGTATTAGGAACTGCAAATACGGACTGGCAAAACGAAATTTACCAAAATGGATCTAGAGTCATCCATAGCCTTACTGCAGAGAAAGGTTATGAAACTACCTCCATACGTGCGTCACTTGGTTACACTAACGAACATGGTACTTTATTGAGGTCTGGTTATGAAAGAGCTACATTAGGACTTAATGTGAGACAAAATTTCCTTAAAGGAGATTTAAAACTAACCTTCACTTCTCAAATGGCTCAAGAGGAAATCAGAAATGCTGATGGTGGTGCTATAGGTGCTGCTGTAGTTTTTGATCCTACGCAATCTATTTTTAATAATACCGGCGCTTTTGGCGGTTATTTTGAATACACCAACAATACAGGTCCAGAACCTAATGCACCTCGTAATCCATTAGGACTATTAAATAGTTTAGATTCCCAATTAGACAATTCACAAGCCAGATTAAATCTTAACGCTGCTTATAACATCAGACAAGTTCTTGGTTTAAAATTTACTGGTAATGCAGGTATCGATTATAATGAATTTGATAGTTATTCTATTAGAAACTTCGACTCTGGAGCTGGTGCTCGTGGAAATAACAGAAGCTTTAGTGAAGGGTTTAGAAGAAACCAATTGCTAGATGGTCGCTTTGATTATAAGCGAACTTTAGAATCTCTAGATACTGATATGGATCTAACATTAGGTGGAAGTTATCAAGATTTTACTTTACAAACAACTGGTCGTTCTACCATAAACAACTCCTTGCAAGAAAATCCAGTAGGCATAGATGACTCTGCACTGGTCACCGCATTTGCAAGAGCTTCCTTTGACATTAAGGATTTAATTGTTTTATCAGGTAGTGCTTCCCGTAATGGTAGTTCTCGTTTTTCTGAAGAAAATAGATGGGCTAATTTCTACGGTATTAGTGGAGCCTTAAAATTAACCAACACTAATTTTGTTCAGAACAGTGGCTTCTTGTCTCAATTAAAACTGCGTGGCGGTTTTGGTCAGACCGGACAGCAAGATATCCCTGTATCTTTTGCATTCCTATCCGTTTTCACACCAGGACAACCTCAAGCGGCTGTACAATTTGGAGATCAATTTGTCACTACTATACGTCCAGAAGGAGCCATTGACTTAAAATGGGAAACTACTGATCAGTGGAATGCCGGTATCGACTTAGGTTTCTTTGACGACCGTATTACAGGTAGCGTAGATGGTTTTTATAGAGAAACAAGTGACCTATTGCTTTTCGGCCCGCTTCCAGCTGGAGGATTAGAAAATGGAAGTTTTCAGAATGCTGGTTCTACTTTAAGTAGAGGTATCGAGTCCAGTATTTCTGTAAAGATAATTCAGTCTGAAAATATGAATTGGACCTTATCTGCAAATGCTACCGTACAAGAAATAGAAATTACCGACCTTGCCGGTGCTGAAAACGCTCCCGTACAAGTAGGCGGGATTTCGGGAGGTGTAGGAAACAATATCCAAGAATGGTCGGTAGGATCTGACCCTACTACCTTCAGTGTTTTCCGTCAAGTATACGATCAAGATGGAAATCCGTTAGATGGTGTCTTTGTAGATACTAATGGTGATAATATCATCAACGATGCCGATAGAGTTCGTTACAAAAAAGCAAATCATGATGTGTATTTTGGATTCACTTCCAACTTCAATTATAAAAATCTAGATTTAAGTTTTACCCTTAGAGGTGCCGCTGGCGGTTACAACTACAATAACGTGGCTTCTAACTCAGCTAACTACGGTAGTATTTTCCCAACGAACACACAGAATCCAATTTATATCAATGCGCCGGTAGATGTTTTAGATACCAACTTCTCTCAACAGCGATTATTTTCTGATTACTACATCCAGAAAGCTGACTTTTTAAAGCTGGATAACATCTCGTTAAGTTATAATTTCCCGGGCGACAAAGTAGATATAAGAGCTTCCGTTACAGGAACGAACCTTATAACTATTACTGATTATGACGGTGTTGACCCAGAGGTATTCGGTGGTATAGACAACAATCTTTTCCCTCGTAACAGAGGACTAATCTTCGGATTAGGATTTAATTTTTAAAAAAGCAATACTATGAAAATATACAAATCAATTATTTTTTTGTTTCTTGGATTACTTGTTTTTACTGCATGTGAAGATGCCCTTACAGTAGAACCAAGAGATAACCGAGTTACAGAAGCAGAGTTATTTCAAGACCCTGCCACATATCGTGGTATTATCGCAAAAGCTTATGCAGGTCTTGCCGTAGGTGGACAGTCTGGTGGCGATGGTAATGCAGATATTTCTGGAATCGATGGTGGTTTCTCTAACTATCTGAGACTATATTGGAATATGCAAGAACTTACTACCGATGAGGCAATCATCGCTTGGAACGATGGTACCATAAAAGACTTACACGGTCATGTATGGACAGATGGTAATGAATTCATCAACGCTATGTTCTCAAGGGTTAATTATCAAATTGCCATCTGCAATGAATTCTTAGCATTAAGTACTGATGCAAAATTAAATGAATACAACATCCCTGCAGACATTAGAGCAGATGTTGCTAACTATCGTGCAGAGGCAAGGTTTTTAAGAGCCTACTCTTATTACCATGGAATGGACCTTTTTGGTAAAATGCCTTTTAGAGATGTAGGTTATGACCCAACTGTTTTACCTGAAGTAAAAAACCGTGCTGAGTTATTTGATTTTATCGAGTCTGAATTACTAGCTATCGAAGGCGACATGGTAGACGCCCGCATGAATGAATATGGACGTGCAGACAAAGCAGCTCTTTGGATGGTACTCTCTAAAATTTACTTAAATGCCGAAGTATATACCGGAACACAAAGAAACACAGACGCCATCACTCAATTGAATAAAGTGATTTCTGCAGGATATACGGTTCCCTCTGTTCCTTATGCCTATAGCTTTTATGCTGACAACAATCGCAATGGCGCAGAAAGTGAATTTATTTGGACCATTAACTTTGACGGTTTAAATACACAAACCTTCGGTGGTACTACCTATTTAACGCACGCTCCAGTAGGTGGAAATATGGACCCTACAGAATTCGGGATCAACGGTGGTTGGGGTGGAATTAGAACAACTCCAGAATTTGTCGAATTGTTTCCAGGAGAAGAAAACTCGGCTGACACAAGAGAGACCTTTTTTACAGATGGTCAAACAAAGGAAATTCCAGATGTAGCTGTATTTAACGATGGTTTTGCTATTCAGAAATTTAAGAATATCAATATAGATGGAACCGCAGGAACAGATACAGTAGGAGACTTTGTAGATATAGACTTTCCTATATTCCGTTTATCAGATGCTTATTTGATGTATGCAGAAGCTGTTGTAAGAGGTGGCTCTGGTGGAGACATCAATACTGCTGAGAATTACATCAACATGATACGCGAAAGGGCATATGGCAATACGAGCGGCAATGTAACTACCGGACTCATAGACTTACCGTTTTTGTTAGATGAAAGAGCAAGAGAATTACACTGGGAATCTCACAGACGTCAGGATCTAGTTCGTTTTGGACAGTTTACTACATCCAAAGTGTGGGCTTGGAAAGGAAATGTACCTAGCGGTACCACAACAGCTTCTTTTAGAAACATACTTCCCATTCCATCGCAAGAATTAAATCAAAACCCTAATCTACAACCACAAAATGCTGGTTATTAATCTTATAAATATCGCAAAATGAAAAAGTTCTCAATATTAATGTTATCCTTCTTAGCCATCGCAGGAGTAATTTCTTGTGACGATGATACAGAAGAACTGTTTACAGCAGAAGTGAAAGAAGGCTTTGCCTTTACCTCTGTTCCTAATGCTACCTATTTATTGTCTTTTGATACTAAAGATAATCTTGCCGAAAGATTCACTTGGAATGCATTAGAATTTACAACACCAGTTCCTGTTATTTATGAATTGCAAGCCTCTGCAAATCCAACAGATTTTGATAACGCAACCGTCGTCACTTCTACAAGTGAACTAGCCGCAACACTCTCTGTTGAGCAGCTAAATAACATAAGTGGTGCGGTAGGCTTGACTCCTTTCCAAACTGGAACAGTAGCGATGCGTGTAAAAGCAAGTCTTGCAGATCCATCTGTGGAGAATGAGTTCTCTGATGTTATCATTCTTAATGTCACTCCCTACACCACTGAAAGCCCTAAATTATGGGTCCCTGGAAACTATGCCGCAGCTAGTGGCTATGGCGCTGACTGGGCTCCACAAGATCCTTTGACCCCTTACATAGAGGCTGTAGAATTTGGCAGTACCGCATATGAAGGGTTTATATTCATGAATGTACCATCTCCTAATTTCAAAATTACCTTAGAACAAGACTGGGATGAAGCTTATGGAGATGGAGGAGCAGGAATGTTAGATCTAGCTGGTGGCGACCTTTCTGTAACTGGACCAGGATATTATTATATCCAGGTCAATACAGATCCTGATGATGATCCTGCTACTAATGATGCCACTTGGTCTGCAACAGCAACTAGTTGGGCATTGATAGGTGCAGCAACTCCTAACTCTTGGAATGACCCAGATACTGATATGACTTACAACCCAACCTCTAGAAAGTGGGAAGTGGATGTAAACATGACTCAAGATGCTTTTAAGTTTAGAGCAAATGATGACTGGGGTAGTCCACAAAATAATTTCGGAGTAGATGGTGATGGAACACTTCAATTTAATGCTGGAGATGTAAATTTCACGGAAACACCAGGCTTATATAAAATAGAACTAGACTTAAGTATACCACGTGCTTACTCTTACACGGCTACATCAATTTAAAAATAGCATTAAAATTATTATTAAAAAAGGGCTTTGAGGAGCCCTTTTTTAGCTAAAAACTCAAGTTATGAAGAACTATACTTTATGTATTATGGCCTTTATTTGTTTTGCTTTCGCGAAAGCGCAAGTAACAATAACGCCTTCTACAGCGACCCAAAATGATCCTGTTACCCTGAATTTTGATGCCACCGGCACGGCACTAGAAAATGTTACGGGCACCCTATATGCCTATACTGGAGTGACTATAAATGGACAACGCTGGCAAAATATTATTGTCCCAAGTTTTACAGAAAATAATGGTGCACCCCAATTTGTAAATGCAGGCGGTAACAATTATCAACTTAGCTTAGGTTCTAGCGTTGAGCAATTTTATAGTGTTGCACCAGGAGATGTGGTTTCTGAAATATGTTTAGTTATCAGAAACTCAGCAGCAACCACACAAACGAACCCAGATATTTTTCTCGATATCTTCTTACCTGGATTGAACACAACCATAACTTCGCCTCAAAATGGCGCTGTATTTAATGTGAACCAATCCATAACGGTATCTGGAGACTCTTCCCAAAATACAGCTCTCGACCTCAGCGTCAATGGTTCAAGTATTGCAACAGCCACAGCAACGAGTATCAATAGCCCTTACACATTCACAACTTCTGGATCTTATGCTATTTCTATCAATGCAAATAATGGCACAGATACTTCTAGTGCTACAGTAAACGTGTATGTTCCAGCAGCGACTCAAAACCTACCACGTCCTGCAGGATTAAAAAATGGAGTGAATGAAAATCCCGATGGCAGCGTCACTTTCTTGCTTGCTGCACCTCTTAAAGATGATGTGATTCTAGTGGGTGATTTTAGCAACTGGAATTTAGAAACAAATTACCAGATGAATAAAGATGGGGCTTACTTTTGGCTCACTGTTCCAGCAACAGAATTTTCTGTAAACCAAACGTTTCAATACCAATATCTAGTAGATTACACCCTTAAAATAGCTGATCCATATTCTGAATTGATACTGGACCCGGGAAGCGACCAGTTTATAAAACCCGGCAATTACCCTAATCTACCAGCGTATCCAGATGGACAAACCACTGGTGACCTTTCCCTACATACGTATCAAGAGACACCTTATACATGGACGACCAATAATTTTCAAAGGCCAGATCAAGAAAATCTAGTTTTTTATGAGCTTTTAGTTCGTGATTTCTCTGAAGATGATAGCTTTCAAGAAGTTATTAATAGATTGGGTTATTTAGAAACACTAGGTATCAATGCTCTTAAAATAATGCCTGTTAATGAATTTGAAGGAACAGACAGCTGGGGCTATAATCCCAAATATCATGGAGCACTCGATAAAGCCTATGGTACCGCAGATAAATTTAAAGAATTGATAGATTTGTGTCACTCAAAAGGTATAGCTGTTATTGTAGATGTTGTTTACAATCACGCATTTAGCCAGTCTCCGTTATGTCAATTATGGTGGGACCAAGCTAACTTTAGGCCTGCTGCAAATAATCCTTATTTGAACGTTACCCCAACTCATGATTTCAATGTAGGTTATGACTTTAATCATGAAAGTCAATGGACTAAAGAGTATGTAAAACAAACCTTACAGTACTGGATTGATGAATACCGTGTTGATGGATTCCGTTTTGACTTATCAAAAGGATTTACTCAAAACGTAACTATAGGGAATATAGGTGCATGGAATGCTTATGATCAATCTAGAGTGGATATTTTAAACGATTATAAAAACACTGTTTGGAATGCAACAAGTAATGACATTTACATGATTCTTGAGCATCTAGGTGATAATGCTGAAGAAACCGTTCTTGCCAATGACGGTTTCATGCTCTGGGGAAAAATGAGTGATGAGTTTAATCAGAACTCTATGGGATTCAATAGTAATAATAACGTTTTCCGCTCGTACTTTTTATCACGTGGCTGGAATGAGCAACATTTAGTTGCTTATGCAGAGAGTCATGATGAACAGCGTTTAATGAATAGAAATCTAGCCTTTGGGAATGCATCAAATCCTGCTCATAACATAAGAACACTACCTGTTGCTTTAGATAGACAGGAAGCCGTAGCTGCGATACTGTATAGCATTCCTGGCCCTAAAATGCTATGGCAATTTGGAGAGTTGGGTTATGAAATAGATATAGATTTAAACGGTCGTACAGGACGCAAACCTATTCCATGGACCTTAAATTATGACACAGATACAGATCGTATGGATCTTTATAATGTGACCGCCACTATGATTAATTTTAAAACACGGTATCCAGACACCTTTAATACTACCAATAATAACCTTGATCTAGCTGGGTTGGTAAAAAGAATTAATCTTAATGGAAGTCAGTTTGATGCAGTTGTTATTGCAAACTTTGATGTCGTTAGTCAAAATGTAAATCCCAACTTCTCCCAGACGGGAACTTGGTATGACTATTTTAATAACAACACGGCAGTGAATATTACAAATCAAACAGCTTTAATTAATCTACAGCCTGGTGCCTATAAATTATATACGACTCAACAACTACAAGATCCATTGAGTAATGAAGACCTCGCTACTTCATCTCCATTGATACGCTTGTTTCCTAATCCAGCTTCAGAGACCTTTAAATTATCTCAAGAAGTAGAACGGGTGACCATTTATAATGTCTCTGGACAACGCGTCATGAGCTTTAATGAATCACAAACCTTTTATGAGATAAGCAATTTAAAACAAGGTATTTATTTTGTGGAATTAATACATGCTGATACCGTTCAAGTGGAGAAATTGATCAAGAATTAAATATCTCTCAGTGCACTAAGTGACTGCTTAGCAGTCCATAAACATTTTATGATTTTTCATTTGTTTTGGGCCTATCTTCGGATGGGCTTTTTTTTTATGAAAAAACTTGACTTAAAATAAAATCAGTTGGTCTATTTAAATTAGAATGTGAGTGTCTCTATCTGAAAAGTTGTCGTTCTAAAAGAAATGTGGTCATCACCACATCAAAATTTTGTTGGATATCTACTGGCATGTACTTGATCTTGTTTTGCGCGCAGCGCACCCGTAATTTTTCAAAGTATTCTTTTACCGCTTTCTGATACTCCTCTCTTACATTATCTGCATAAAGATTGATATACGCACCAGTCTCGACATCTGTATAACGAGTTGGTTTGTTTGAAAAATCAAAGTTCACCTCAGTGGCGCTATCATAGGTATGAAAAAGAACCACGTCGTGTTTGTTGTGTTTTAAATGTCTTAAGGCCTCGAACAATTCATCTTCATGTCTATCGCTTTGGAACATATCCGTAAAAAGAAATATCAGGGATCTGCGTTTTATGTTTTCTGCAATTTCATGAAGGTATTTATAAGTATCCGTGGTTTGACCACTAGGCTTTTCACTACTTATTCTTGAAAGTTGATCCAACAACATGTTGTGGTGCCTTTCACTTCCTTTTTCTGGGGCATAATACTCATATTCATTTGCATAAATACTCAATCCTACCGCATCGCGCTGTTTCTTCAATAAATTCATCACACTTGCTGCTGCCAGAGCCGTAAAGCCTATTTTATTAAGCGATCCTATTTCCTGCTTTTTAGTCTTTGGATAATGCATGGACGGACTGTTATCTACTATGAGATGGCAACGTAGGTTAGTCTCTTCGTCATATCTCTTAGTATACAACTTGTCTGTTCTTGCAAACAACTTCCAGTCTATATGCCGTGTACTTTCTCCTGGATTGTAAATTCTATGCTCTGCAAACTCTGCACTAAAACCATGAAAAGGTGATTTGTGCATACCACTTATATACCCTTCGACCACCTGACTAGCAAGTAATTGTAAGTTTTTAAATCCAGAAGTTTTATGGAGTTCTTGTTGTACGTTCATAAGGGGAAGATAATAAAATAAAGCAGGAATCTCTGACTTAACCTATCTGCTTGCAAATAGTAGTTATGGGTTGGTTCTATTCTCGCTTCCGCGAAAGCGAAAACAAACAACCAACAAATATATCTCAACTACCTAATAGACCTTAACCACCATTTTACCTTTGTTCTTACCATTAAAAAGATCTATAAACGCTTGTGGAGTTTTATCAAATTCTTCCATAATAGTTTCTTCGTAAATTAACTTTTCTTCACTCAACCATCGAGACAGTTGCTGGATACCTTCCTGAAAATCGTTCTCATAATTGTTCACTATAAAACCCTGCATCTTGATGCTTTTTTTAACCAAAGTAGTTTCTAACCTAGGGCCGGTGGGCAGCTCAGTTTCATTATAGAGCGAGATGGCACCACAATTTACCACACGACCGAATCGATTCATATTCTTCATTGCAGCATCTAGTGTATTGCCTCCCACATTATCGTAATAAACATCTATACCCTCTGGGGCATGTTCTTTAATGGCGCTGGTCATATCGGTAACTTTGTTATAATTGATGGCACTGTCAAAACCAAATTTATGTTTGAGCATGGCCACTTTTTCATCGGTTCCCGCAATACCAATTACCTTCATACCTTTGATTTTTCCAATCTGTCCTACAATAGAACCCACTGCTCCTGCTGCACCAGAAACTAAAAGCGTTTCACCCTTTTTAGGTGCTCCTATTTTATTCAAACCAAAAAATGCTGTTAGTCCGGTCATTCCTAATATTCCCAAATAGGCGCTTAGTGGAACTTGCTGAGAATCTACTTTACGTAATTCCTTGCCTGAATTCGCTTGAACCTCTTTCCAATCTAACATGCCGGTAACAAAGTCACCTATTTTGAAACCGTCATTCACACTTTGAACAACCTCAGCAACTATGGCAGAGCATAAAGGCTCCTCTAATTGAAATGGCTCTATATAGGATTTCTCGTCGCGCATACGTCCCCGCAAATAAGGATCTACAGAAATGTATTTTGCTTTTAACAATACTTCGCCATCTTTAAGCTGCGGCTGTTTTTCTTCTATAATTTCAAAATCAGTAGCCTTTGGGATTCCTTCAGGTCTGTGCTTTAATAATATGGTCTTGCTCATGATCGTGTATTTAAATTTCAATATAACCCATTAGCCACTAGCACTGTATTAGTATTTTATTAAAGTCTGGCTAACAAATCCCAACTTTCAGCAAAAAATAAATCAAATCAGCCCTGTACAAATCTGAAAAAAGAGCATAAAAAAAGCCCGCTCAAAAAGAGCAGGCTTGATATGGGCTTAGTAAATTTATTAATCTATAATTCTCCCTGGCATCGAATTGATGTTATAGAAAACAAAAGCTGTATCTTCTATTTGTACTTCATTACCTCTAGCAAGATAGATATCTATAGTGTCACCTACTTTAAATTCTGACAATGTATTTGGGCTAATTGTAAATGATTGACTCTCATCATTTAGAACTTCACTAATAACACCAGTAGGTCGATAAGTACCAGAACGATCCCCTCTATTAAGTACTACCAAAAATATTTTTCCAAAAGGGTTTGCGCTATCACCAGTCCATGGGATAGTCAAACCATTTTCTTTTGAAATATCGACAAATAAATTATTTGTAAATAAACTTGATGGAACATTAACTAAATGTGGAACGTAAACTTCTTCTGTAACACCTTGAAAAGAAACTTCCATTGAAGTTCCTAACTCCGAAATATCAGTTAAATTAGTGTTTTGACCATTACCTATACTCAAATAATTTTCATTGAAATTTTCTTCATTTAAATTATGTTGATTGATGGAGAAGGGTACTATATTTTCTTCAAAATCAGTTTGTATGCTGCACGAATTGGTGATAGTATTATTGTTAGACGTTACTTGCACAAAAACTTGATTTTTAGCACTAGACAAACTCGACTTGAATATAAAAGATTCAATATTATTATCATGGGACATGTTATCTTCACTACATGATGTAAATGCTGCAACACTTAAAAAGGCAAGGAAATAGTTTTTTAAATTTTTCATTTTATTAGTTTTAAATAATGAGTCTATTATTGACAGGTTATAAAATTTGGATAGAGTGTAATACTCGACGGAGCACTAGTTTGATTTTATAAAGTCTCAACCTTTCTAAAAAATGGTTTTCCTGTATCAAATTCAGAACACTCTTGAGAACCACTACCGCAACCAGTATAACAACTCGCTCCACGAACAACAGCAGTTATGGCATAGGATCCAGCGTCAGGCACTTGAACATCATTGAAGGTAAATTACTCGTTGTTCCAACATTAGATCTTGTAACAAATCTGGTTGAGAAATTTGATACTGGGTTCATATTTGCATCTAAATTATCTACAATAATCTCTATTCTCATAGATTTATTAGGCTGATAAAACTCCTCATAAATGCCTAAAAAATTAGGAACTAGCCTTACAGTTGTTCCTGCTGGAGTATCACTACCTGGTTGAGGCTTTTTTCTACAAGAAACAGTCATTAATGTGATGCATATGAATAGAAATGCGTATTTCAAAAATGTTTTCATTTATTAAGTTTTTTAAAATTAGATTTTACTCTGCGCGCACAGAAGACTTAACAGATGTAACAATGTAATGTAATGTATGATATTAACAAATATTTATCACGTTCCATAAAAAAGCCCGCTCAAAAAGAGAAGGCTTGGTCATGATATATTTTGAATACTAGGTTAAAAGAGCGTCCAAAGCGTCTGTGTAAGCATTCTTAGGAGCAACTCCTACCTGACGACCTACTACTTCACCGTTTTGAAAAACCAATACTGTAGGAATGTTACGCACGCCATATTTAGCCGCAAATTCTTGATTTGCATCCACGTCCATTTTACCTACTACAGCTTTGTCAGCATATTCCGTAAAAACCTCATCAATGATAGGTCCTACCATACGACATGGTCCACACCATGCTGCCCAAAAGTCAACCAATACTGGTTTATCACTTTTTAATACTGTTTCTTCAAAGTTTGCATCTGTTATTTCTAGTGCCATGTTATATTCTTTTATTAGTAATGTACAAAGTTAAACAAAACTAAGCCCATACACACGATTCAAGTATTGTAGTTGCTTATATTGATATTATAGTTTTTAATGTATTGAGATTTTATATGTCTTTTTTCTAAAACACATCTGGGATTTGAGTTAACACCGTATCCACCACTCCTGATTTTACCGCAGCTAACGCTGTGGGAAAACCAGTCCTCGCGTATCCAGCCGAGGAGGGTTTACTCGTTTGAATTTGAAATCAAACGCTGATTTTAAAAACTTCTTTCATAAGTCCCTAATAATTTATTGATACAAATTTCTAGGAAGGGAATGGTGGACCAATGGAGTTCAACGAATTTTGGATCGAAAGATGGATGCGATAATGGAAGCGTTTTAAAAATAGGGCATAGAATTCCTGAAATGAAAATCTGATTTAAAACAAAATATTCTTTATTGCATGAAATAAATCAATTTTCAAGCGCCTCAATTTCTTGCACCAACTCCACAAACATTTCTACACTTATCTGCTCCGGACGTAAGTTAAAAATTTCTTTTTCTCGCATTTCATCCGGTAAATCCATTGTTTTCAAAGAATTCCTCAAAGTCTTTCTACGTTGCTGGAAAGCTAGTTTCACCACTTGACGCAACTTTGCGTAAGAACAGGGTAAATCATTGTAGTCTTCTTTGCGTGTTAATCGCAACACACCGCTATCTACTTTGGGCGGCGGGTTAAATACTTCTGGGCCAACAGTGAACAAATACTCTGCATGAAAATAGGCTTGTGATAAAACAGATAATATCCCGTATGTTTTTGAACCGTGCAGCGCGCAAATACGTTTAGCCACCTCTTTTTGAAACATCCCTCCGAATTCTGGAATCTGATCTCTATTTTCGATGGTTTTAAAAACAATTTGAGTACTTATATTGTAGGGGAAGTTCCCTATAATAGCAAATGAACCATCTCCATAAATATCTTTCAAATCTTTCTTTAGGAAATCTGCTTCTATAACTTCAAAAGTCCTCTCATTTACAATTTTAGAATGTTCTAAAGGAAAAGTTTGTTTCATATAAGCAACTGATTCTCGATCCAATTCTAAAGCAGTAACTTTAATTTTTTTTCTGATGATATGCTTTGTAAGCACCCCAGTTCCAGGTCCTATTTCAAGAACTTGATCATAACCTTTGTAACTCAAAGAGTTTGCAATGCGTATAGCAACACTGTCATCTTTAAGAAAATGCTGTCCTAGGTGTTTCTTTGCAGTAACGCCTTTATCAAACGAGGTGTATTTTTTATATTTAGCCAAACTATGATTATAAGTGTATTAGTTATTTGTGTCTTCTCAAGGTTTAAAAACTTTTCCCTTTGGGAAGATGTCCGACGGGGAACTGGATTGTCAGTCGTATTGTTTTGTAGTACGCAACAAAATAGTATTTATTTGAACTCATAGCTCACGGCTCACAAATTCACTAACTAATTACGCCTCACATTATACTCATCGATCAACTCCAGTTCTGTTCTAAACGAAAGTACTCGTTCACCAAACTTAGTCAATCCTTCTTGCCTCAATGCTGGCGCAAAATCATCATAATATTTTTGAAGCGCCTCTTTATCAATAGCTTTGTACTGAATAGAGAAGGTGCTGTACCCATCTTTATCTTCTACAAGAACTCTCGTAAACCTTGCGTCCATAAAAAGGCCTGTACCCAATACTTTTGCAATATGTTCTCTTATCCAAGGAATCCACTCTGACTCTAATGAAGAATGCATATTACAAGTGACATTATAAATAACCATAAATGAAATAAATTGACGTAAAATTAAAAGGCCTTATCGTTTTGATCACCACGCAGCCTGCGATATCGCCTGCGGGCATCTACAAAGTAAATACTATCTGCATGGCTGAATATTATTTTTTCAAAAAGCTCTTTTGCTTTTAAAGGATCTGCAAGTTGTTCTTGATATAGCAATCCCATTCTGTAATAGGCATCATCTGCAAGGATGCCATCTCCATAATTATCAATAATGAGTTGGTAATTATCTCTAGCTTGTTCCAACCTTCCTTCCACCTCGTATAAGTATGCTTGTTTTAACAATGCTTCGTCTTCAATAGGGTCTCCTTTGTGATCTAACAGTAACTGACTGTACAAAGTAATGGCCTCAGATCGTTTGTTCTGGTATTGTTTTAAATCCGCTTTCGCGAAAGCTTTCAAAGCAACAAACGTAGTGTCTTCTATAGAATGGTCTGCGATAGTTAAGCTTAGCTCCATGGCGTCATTTGCTATCAATTTACTGGCTGCGCTGCGCAACACTTTCAATTGAGTCAGGCTCCAAGGAAAATCGCCTTGATAATAACTAGTTCGCGCCACTTTAAACTGTGATTCTTGAGAACGTAAATCGTTAGGCAAATCATTCTGAACCTGACTGTAAAAAATTAAAGCACGATTGAATTGCTCCTGCAAAACAAGAATATCTGCTAGCAGCATTTTTACATCTGCTTTTTGAAATTTACTGAGATTTGTTTGTTCTAACACAATAAGTAAATCGGTTGCTTTTTGAGCTTGATCCATTTTAAAAGCTAAAAATCTTGCGTAGTCCAACTGCAACCTAAAAGTCTCTTTTTCTGTACCATAAGTTAAGAAAAGCCTTTCATAATCTTGTTGAATAGCCTCATACTCGTCTGAAGTCGCTGCTGCAGCTTTTAGTTTTATTTTAAGACTTTGCGCTAGGTACTTCACATTTATCGATTGTGTTTCTTCAATCATATAATCCAGAATCTCATCTGCCGCTTCAAGGTCATTTTCATCTATAGCAGTTCCTACTAGGTCTCGGATGTTATCCATGTTGGTTTCCTCACGCTTATAGATGGCTTTTTCTTGGATAAAGGCCTTTTTAAAATCCTTTTGTTGTACAAAGAGCCAGGACAGAAGTTGGTTGTAAATTGGGTCTGGTTTATTGCGCAGGCGCAATAGCAGTACTTTCCTTAAAAGTTTGTTTCCTTCATTCTCTGCATCATCGGTTACGTATTGAGAAAACAGGGCTTGTGCTCGCGGTCTATAAACTGGATTTCCCTCAATAAGCTGGATGTTTTTATCAAACATCTTTTCTATATTCCCTTTTTCCCCGTATAATTTGGCCAACTGGAAATTATAGTTAAGCTTGTCATTAAGCGCCATTCCTTTTTCATAAGCTTCAATAGCTTCATCGAGTTCATTGCGCTGCTCCAACCTGTAGGCTATTTGGTAAGTAAGTTGCGGCAAAGAATCTATCACCTTAATCGCTTCTTTATAATAAGTAGTAGCCGTGCTATCATTACCTTGAAGAGTGGCATTGTAGCCCTTTTCGATAAGGAATAATTCTTTACGTATGTTATTTTTTGCAGCTGCATCTATTAAAGAGTCGGCAGTTTGATACCGTTCTAATTGCTGGTATACTTCAACAAGCGTAAACAAATTTCTAGGATTGCGCTGATTTTGTTGATAGATTTTTTGATATATTTTAAGTGCCTTACTAAACTCACCTTGGTCCATATAATTTTCGGCAAGCTTAGAATCCTGAGCAACACTTAAGGTACTAAAAAGTACCACAACAACTAGAAAAAGGTACCGCATAAATTTTAAAGTTAATGGCTCTGGCATGTAAAGCTCTGTTGGTGCTTAAAATGGACGACTATCAAAAAACACACTATCCCAGATAGGCTCCGAGGATAAGGACTTTAATTCTTCTTCCCTTTGGGATAAGTTTTATATATACCACATCAACGCCTTACTATACTTGATTCAAAGTTAATCTATCACATCAAAACCACAATAAGGAATCAATACTTTAGGGATTTTAATACCACCTGCCACTTGAAAGTTTTCTAAAATACTAGCAAGAACACGTGGCAATGCTAGTGAACTACCGTTCAAAGTATGTGCTAATTCTGTTCCTTTCTCTCCATTTCTATAACGCAATTTCAAACGATTTGCTTGAAAGGTCTTGAAATTTGAAACACTACTTACTTCCAGCCATTTTTTTTGAGCAGCACTGTACACCTCAAAATCATAAGTCAGCGTGGATGTAAATCCTAAATCACCGCCACAAAGTCTTAAGATGCGATACGGCAATTCCAGCTCTTCCAGGATTCCTTGCACGTGAACTACCATAGCATCAAGAGCGGCATCACTTTTATCTGGATGCTCAATACGTAGGATTTCTACTTTATCAAACTGGTGCAAGCGATTGAGACCTCTTACATCACTGCCATAACTTCCGGCTTCCCGACGAAAGCAGGGTGTATAACCCGTCATAACGATAGGAAAATCTTTCATCTCTAGGAGACTGCCTCTATGCATGTTAGTAATAGGCACTTCACCTGTAGGAATCAAGTAAAGATCATCGACACCTACATGATACATCTGTCCTTCTTTGTCTGGCAACTGACCTGTTCCATAACCACTTGCTTCATTCACTAAATGAGGTACTTGCATCTCCACATATCCCGCAGCAGTATTTTTATCAAGGAAGTAATTGATCAACGCACGTTGTATTCTAGCTCCTTTATTTTTATACACAGGAAATCCAGCACCAGTGATTTTATTCCCCAATTCAAAATCGATGATATCGTAGTCCTTAACCAGTTCCCAATGCGGTTTTGCAGCATCATATAAAACTGGTAGTTCTCCATGTTGAGAAATAACCTCATTATCCTCATCACTGTTTCCTGCAGGAACACTGTCCTGAGGTATGTTAGGAATCGTATAAAGAATTTGTTGTAATTCTTCTACAGCAGTATTAAGTTGATCACCTAATTGCTTTGATGATTCTTTTAACTCAGTTGTTTGCGCCTTCAGTATATTTGCTTCAGAAGCTTTTCCAGATTTAAATAATTCTCCTATTTCTCTAGAAAGCTTGTTGCTTTTTGCAAGAATTTCATCTAGTTGACCTTGGAGGCTGCGTCGATTTTCATCTGCAGCTATGGCACTTTCTAATAAAGGAAGTGCATCGATGTTTCTCTTTTGCAAAGCTTTTGCAAAAACGTTTTTATTTTCACGTATTTCTGCTATTTGAAGCATGTGATCTGATTTAAAATGTAATGGGTAAAATTAGGGATTATCGTTTACATAACGACAGTTTCCTAAAGCTTAGTTTTTAAGACTTAATTTTTCTTCATACAGTGGAGAAGGCATGATCCAAGAATGATGTTTAAAATGACTCCAGTCTTCTTTAGTAAGGTCTACAGTTGGGTCTGTAAACTGTTTTCTAGACCTTCCGTTAATGGATACTTTCAGGTCTGCATAGACTTCTATTTCTTTGCCATCGTCTGCATATATTTCTTCTAGCTTTTGAGCAAATTGCCAAATAAAATCAGGTTTAGATTGCACCGATCGTTGTTGCTTAGGACTGAGATAATGGGGCAAATGAACTGGAGTTTTCTTTCCTGTGTCTTTTTCTACGACATAAAATGTTCCAGAACCAGATCTACTGCGCAACATCATGCGCCAGCTCAATCGGTGTCCTTCTTCTGTCCAAAGCACATCATCTTCAATAACCCAATGTCTTAATGGCAACAGTAGCATTACCAATAAAAACAGCGTTCCAGAAACAACGATGAGTTTCTTTGTCTTAGGCACGATCACTTCGGCAGCTGCATAATAGGCTTTTTTCCAAATCAATCTTCTGTGCAAAACCTCTGTAGAAAAGAAAAAAAGAAAAAAAGATAATGCGAGATAAGGAAAGATGCCGATCTGAAAAACCACACTATTAAAAATATGGAAAAATACAGAAGCGATTACCGCTAACCATCGGGTTCTTTTCCATAATAAAAAAGGTACGGTCAAAAGATCAAAGAACAATCCGAAATATAAGATCGCTTGATGCGCCCAGTCCTGTTGTAACATCTCAAAATTCCTGCCTCTAGTACTCATTAAATACTTAGGAAAGCTGCCATCGAGCCAGTCCGGATAGAACTTTGCCACACTTGCATAGGCATATATGACACCTAAAAAAGTAACAATGAATATATAAATCCACCTGGACATGTATTCTCTTCTATAGGAAGAATCTAATCGCGCATCTACAGATGCTGACCTATTTGCGGGAAGCAGTACCATTATAAAATTGAGCAACATCAATAAATAACAATGATTGTTATAACTGCTCTTTTGCATTAAATAAACATATGCCCAGCCCACCGCATAAAACAACATAGCCATGCGGTATTTATAGCCTACCATAACCAGTAGTCCAGCAATTCCCATTACAGAATAAAGCACATACATCCCATTACCTGGAAGTGGCACTAAGAATTCAAATCCTATAAAAGTAAAGGTAAACTCTGGATCAATAAAAAGCCTGCGCACAGCACCTAAGGCTATAGATCCAAAAGCCTCACAAGCAATAAGCAACCCAAATAGCATTCTAAAAAGAACCAGTGCAGCGTTATCAACTTGTGTAAAAAGCCATTTATTCAAATTGCTGTGCATAAGCTCTTGTATTTTCCTCATCCAGCTTCATGGAAGCCACTAAGGCTGGAAGGTTATCAAATTTTGCTTCACTCCTCAATCTTTTATGAAAGAAAAGTTCCATTTGTCGATCGTAAAGATCTCCTTTAAAATCTAAATAATAAGTTTCTATAGTCTGCACAGACCCGTTAGAGACCGTTGGATTGGTGCCTATATTGGTCATTCCGTAAACATGTTCACCATTTATGAAAGAACTGGTAATATAAACTCCTAAAGCTGGTATGAGCTTATACGATTCGCTTACCGCTAGATTTGCTGTAGGGTAACCTATAGTGCGACCTATTTTTTTTCCAGAAATCACAGTGCCATGAATACTAAAATCGCGGTTCAGGTACTTATTCGTTTTTTCTATAGCACCCTTTTCTAATGTCGTTCTAATCTTAGTGCTACTTACCGCTACTTCTTCGACCTCTTTTTTCGAAATCTCGATGACTTCAAAGTCAAAATCGACGGCAAATTGTTTTAATTCTTTAATACTAGCGGAGCGATTGATCCCAAATCTGTGATCGTATCCTATAACTACTACTTTAGCACGCAAGCGGTCTACTAGAATGTCTTTTACATAGTCTTCAGCAGTTGTTCTAGAAAACTCTTTCGAAAAAGGATGGATCACTATATTCTCAATGCCTTGATTTGCTGACAGTTGTATGCGCTCGTCAATTGTGTTGATCAATTTAAGATCGTGTTCTGGCTGCAATACCATTCTAGGATGAGGAAAAAAAGTAAGCAAAACGCTAGTTAAATGATCGTTTTGAGCTCTTTTTACAACGCGCTTAAGGATTTTCTGATGACCTTGGTGCACTCCGTCAAAAGTCCCTATAGTTACCACAGCGCCTTTCGAAGCTTTGTATTGATCAATATTCGTATAGGTATTCAATTCAGGAGGTTCTTAGAAAGATTGCAAATTATGATAATCTAGTCGCATTTTTATGTTTTTATGAGCCTTTTAATAATTGTTGTGTTGATGCGCTAGTATACGTTTTATTTTATTTTTATCTCGCTTTCGCGAAAGCGGAATTATTATCCGTGTGTTTTCTCTAATTTTTGCTATTTACCGTTAAACTGATTCATCGTATTAGCCAGTCCTGCATGGGTGAAAGATAGTGCCATCTCGGCAGCAGTACTCAAGCGTTCTGGCAAATCTTTTTGCTCCTCTTTGTTCCATTCTCCAAGAACATAATCCACCTGACGTCCATTTGAGAACTCATCTGAAATCCCAAAACGAAGTCGTGGGTATTTAGGTGTATTCAATGTGATTTGAGTGTCTTTTAAGCCATTGTGACCGCCATCAGTCCCTTTTGCTTTCATGCGCAGTGTGCCGAATGGCAAATTCAAATCGTCTGTGATCACTAGAATATTCTCTATGGTGATATTTTCTTGTTTCATGTAAAATTTGATGGCTTTACCGCTCAAATTCATAAAAGTATTAGGCTTTAATAACACAATACTTTTGCCTTTGTGTTTGATACTGGCAATAGCTCCAAGTTTTAAGGTTTCAAAAGCAGCTTCTTTAGAACTAGCTATTTCATTTACCACTTTGAACCCAATATTATGTCTGGTCTCCGCGTATTTTGAGCCTGGGTTTCCCAGACCGATGATCAAGAATTTTTTCATGAGATCTTCTTCATTTAAAATAGTCGTGATTATAGCTTCACGAACAAACATTTTTTTAAGCCAATGAAGCATATTGAACTTGTTTAAACGAATTCATTATAAAAATAAAAAAGCTGCAAGAAATAAATCTTGCAGCTTGTAACACTTATGAATATAGATTATGCTTCATTTTCTGCTTGACCAGAAGGAACTTCTCCTGCTTCCACATCTTCACTATCAGTATCTGCCACAGCAGTACGAGAAGTTTTAATCATACATACAACTACAGAGTCTGGGTGCATGATTTCATACTCATCTACTCTTAAATCACGTACGTATTTTTTGTTACCGATTTTCATTTCGGTAATATCAATATTGATAAAATCAGGCAAATTAGCAGGAAGTGCTTTTACCTTCAATTTACGATTGTTGCGGCGTAAAATACCACCATTAAGAATACCTTTTGAAGACCCTTCAAGCACAACTGGCACTTCCATAGTTACCATCTTATCATCAAAAATCTGATAAAAATCTGCATGTAAAAGAAGCTCTCTTACTGGATGCCATTGCATATCCTGAGCAATTGCGTTGAACTTCCCATTCTCACCTAAATCGATAACAACGGTATGAGCATCTGGAGTGTACACTAATTTTTTGAATGCTTTCTCCTCTGATGAAAAGTGTATTGTCTCGTCTCCTCCGTAAATTACGCAAGGAACCAATCCAGCATTACGTAGGGCTTTAGTTGCCTTTTTGCCCACGCTTTCTCTTTTTGATCCTAAGATCGTGACTGATTTCATGTTATATATATTTAGTTAATGAAATTACATTATAAAGTTGTCACTGATCGATTCATTCTTCTGTACACTTTGCATTACTCCTGCAAATAAAGAAGCACAAGACAGCACCCTGATTTTTGGACTTTCTTGTTTCAATGGAATCGAATCTGTAACGATTAATTCTAATAATTGTGATGCGTTGATGCGGTCATGAGCTTTTCCTGAAAGTATGGCATGAGTACAAATGGCTCTGACACTTTTTGCGCCTCGCTCCATCATCACGTCAGCAGCTTTTGTGAGTGTGCCAGCCGTATCCACCATGTCATCTACTAGTACTACATTTTTTCCAGTCACGTCACCTATAAGTTCCATATGGGAAATCACATTTGCCTTCTGACGTTGCTTGTAACATACCACCACATCGCTTTCTAAATTCTTAGCATAGGCATAAGCTCGTTTAGAGCCACCCATATCTGGAGAAGCAATGGTTAAGTCCGTTAAATTTAAACTTCTTAAATAAGGTATGAACAGAGAACTAGCATAAAGATGATCCACTGGTTTTTCAAAAAAACCTTGAATTTGATCTGCATGCAAATCCATTGTTATGATTCGTGTCGCTCCAGCACTCTCTAGAATCTTTGCGATCATTTTTGCACCGATAGGAACACGTGGTTTATCCTTACGGTCTTGCCTCGCCCAACCGAAGTAAGGGATAACCGCAGTGATGTGTCTCGCACTAGCACGTTTTGCAGCATCCATCATAAGAAGCATCTCCATCAGATTATCACTACTGGGTTGTGTAGACCCTATGATGTACACACGACGTCCTCTAATCGATTCTTCAAAGGAAGGTTGAAATTCTCCATCACTAAAAGTTGAGAAATTCACTTTACCTAAAGCAGCTCCGTATTTATCTGCTATTGCACCAGCAAGGCCCATACTCTGGCGGCACCCAAATAATTTAGCATCTTTTAAGACGTAGTTCATAGTAAAATCCTTTGGTTCTTGAATTTAGGGGTGCAAATGTACTTATAATTTTGTAGAAGACATTCTAAATAACAGTCAATTTATATCTAGAAAGTGTTTTTATTAGTTACTTTTGTCGCTCCAATTATAATATGCCTCAGTGGTGGAATTGGTAGACACGTTGGATTCAAAATCCAATGCTTCACGGCGTGCCGGTTCGATTCCGGCCTGAGGTACTCAAAAGAGCTCTTTCTCAAACATATTAAGAGCTTTTTTTAGTTTTAATTAGAGCATCTTTGATTCTTAACAATTAGTTAATACATGGAGTAAAAGATATTTAATATTCTGACTACCTTTGGTTTTACATTCTTAAAAAGGTCTCTAGGAAACAATGTTTATTCTTTTTTCATTAAATTTTGATACTCCATTAAAAATACTTGTGCTATTTTCGCTCCATAAATTATATATTTGCCCCTAACTTGAAATTTCAATAAATTAAATAAGTCAAATGAAACGACCACTTTCAATTTTATTCACAGCAGCCATGACATTAGGTGTTACTGGTATGGCCTCAGCGTCAGCATTAATCCAAGATTCTACGGAGACAAAAACGACAGAATCTTTTCACCAAGTACTAAAGACTAACTTCATCGATGGAGGGCCTGGTTTTATGGCCATTGTACTGGTCTGTCTTATATTAGGACTAGCGGTTGCGATTGAAAGAATTATTTACTTGAATCTTTCCACTACAAATTCAAAGAAACTTGCCGCAGACGTGGAACAAGCGTTAAACAGTGGTGGCATAGAAGCCGCTAAAGATATTTGTCGCAATACAAAAGGACCTGTTGCATCCATATATTATCAGGGACTTGATAGAGCAGATGAAAGCATAGAAGCTGCTGAAAAAGCAGTTGTTGCTTACGGTGGCGTGCAAATGGGACAGCTTGAGAAAAATGTTTCTTGGGTGTCTTTATTTATTGCTCTTGCTCCTATGCTTGGTTTCATGGGTACCGTTATAGGTATGATTGGATCCTTTAATAGTATTGAAGAGGCTGGCTCCATGGATCCTTCTCTTGTTGCAGGTGGTATTAAAGTGGCGCTTCTGACAACAGTATTCGGTCTTATTGTAGCAATTATTCTTCAAATTTTTTATAATTATATCGTTTCTAAGATCGACAGTATTGTAAATGATATGGAAGACGCTTCTATTACTCTCATAGATATTCTTGTAGATTACAAGAACGGTAAGTAATTAAACGATACAAAAAAAATCATGGTTTTACATAAAGTATTAAAATATCTAGTTCTTCTTTTAAGCCTTATAGCGATGGCGTTCTTTTTCTATACACTAGCTATAGGTGATGAGGCTATCGAACTAAACACGGGAGGCAGCCAGGCTCTTACCGTATCGCCTTTGATCGTTCTTGCGTATATTACTCTTGGACTTACAATCGCTATTGTACTATTTTTTGTTCTTAGAGGGCTCGCTACAAACCCAGCAGCTCTTAAAAAAGCTGGTGTATCAGTAGGTCTTTTAGCTCTTGTAGCGTTAATATCTTACTACGGACTTGCTGATGACAGCAATACAGAAGGATTTATTAAAGGCGCCAATGTCATTGAACTTGATAATGGATCGCAACTTACAAAGGGAACCTCTCAATGGATAGGTGCTTCTTTATACATGTTCTACATACTTGCTGTAGTCGCTGTAGGAACTGTAGTTTGGTCTGGAGTAAGCAAAATTATAAAAAAATAAATCATGGCTAGAAGATCTGCACCAGAAGTAAACGCCGGATCGATGGCAGACATCGCTTTCCTATTATTGATCTTCTTCCTAGTTACTACCACCATCGAAGTAGATAGTGGGATCGCTAGCAAGCTGCCGCCGCCACTTGAAGACGAAGAGCCACCACCTATTAAGGAAAAGAATATTTTTCAAGTAGTTGTTAATTCTGAGAACCGCCTTCTTGTAGAAGATGCTGATATGAACATCGGTAAACTCACAGAAGCTGCTGTTAAATTTTTAGACAACGGTGGAGGAACAGATCCTAGAAATGCGTGTTCCTATTGTAGAGGAGATAAAGATCCTGAATCTTCAGACAATCCTAAAAAAGCGATTATCTCCTTAGTTAATGACAGACAGACCTCTTATAAAATGTACTTAGCAGTTACGAATGAACTTGTAAGAGCTTATGCTATATTAAGAGATAGAGAATCAAAACGTTTGTACAATGAGACCTATGAATCCATGATGGACCGACTTAATAATTGGCCAGCCACAGAAACAGATACCCCAGAGTACGAAGAGTTAGAAGACAGAATTGATAAAGTAAGGGATTTGTTTCCAAGAAATCTTTCTGAAGCTGAACCTCAAAAAAGATAATAACTATGTCTAAGTTTAAGAAAAAAAAGAGTGGTGAATTACCTGCTGTAAACACAGCGTCTCTTCCAGATATTGTATTTATGCTGTTGTTCTTTTTTATGGTAGCCACCGTAATGAGAGATGATGAACTGCAAGTTGAAAACAAGCTTCCAAAAGCAAATCAAGTAGAAAAGCTGGCAGAGAAGAAAAAAATTGTTACCATCTACATAGGTTCCCCCAGCACTGCATTTCAAAAGCAATACGGTGTCTCTGAAGTAATTCAATTAGGAGATAAAATCTCTCCTGTAACCGATGTTCAAACTTATGTCAATACCAAGAGAAACGAGATGGATGAAGATGATAAAGACGCGATGACCGTTTCTTTGAAAGTAGATCAAAAGGCTCAAGTAGGAATACTCACGGATGTTAAACAAGAATTGAGAGAAGCTATGGCGCTCAAAATAAGTTATACATCATTAAATGGAGACCCCTTAAAAAACTTGAAAAAGTAAACATCTCCCACCACATAATTATTTTAAATAGCCGTTCTATAGAGAGCGGCTATTTTTATATCTTTACTTTTTAATTATATCCATACTACATGAGATTTATGTCCCTTCTTATTTTATTTTTATCAGGGACGTTTACTTCAATGGCTCAAGATAAAAAACAAAATGAAAACGCTATCCCTACTATAGTGGACTCTCTTTATAGAGAAGATCAGTTTTACATAGGCTTATCCTTTAACCTCGTAACGAGCCAGCCTGATTCTTTTTCCCAAAACGGTTTTTCTGGCGGCTTACATGCAGGCTTTATAAGAGACATGCCTATAAACAAAAGGCGTAATGTAGCGATAGGCGTTGGTTTAGGAATCTCGACAAACACCTACAATTCCAATCTTTTTATAGGAGAAGCATCTACAGGAGAGACCGTATTTAGAATACTGGAAGCAGGTGCTAATGTAGATCGCAATACATTCAGCACAAATTTGATTGAAATGCCTATTCAGCTTAGATGGCGCACTTCTACAGCTACAAATTACAGCTTTTGGCGCATTTATACAGGAGTAAAATTATCCTATATGTATCATTATAAAGCCAAGTTTAAAAGCGATACTAACAATGTTACTCAAACCGATATTCCAGAATTGAATAGATGGCGCTATGCAGCAACCCTTACTTTAGGTAACGGAAGTTTTAATGCATTTGTGCAGTACGATCTGCAAACACTTTTTAATAAAGATGCTTTAATAGATACCCAGCGAGTTAACTTACAGCCTATCAAGTTCGGTATTGAATTTTATATTCTATAACCGACATTCTATATCCAAAAACGATATTCGTTTCAACAGGAAAGAATAATGCGATGTGGCAAACTGTTTTAAGCCCTTGTAACAATGCCGTCACAGAAACCTCATTGCCCTTAATAACAAACATCAAGATGTTTCCAGCAGTGAAGACAACATTTGTCAGTAAGCATTCCCACTACAAATTAGGAAGGAGCTTTAAATGCTAAGCTACAGAATAACTAAAGGCTAACACCTGACTTAACAAACCTACTGCAAATCCAAAAATGAGTTGATGCCCTCTATGGGCTTTCATACTCAATCTAGAAGTTGCTGTAAGGCCGCAAACAATTCCCATAAAAGCCATAGGAAGCAGCAAGCTTATTCCTTGAGTAAAAGAAAGCATGATCAGAAAACCTAAAGCACCTCCAGTGGCGATCAAATGAAGACTAATCTTATACTTTAAACTGGTCAATAACGTCGCTACTAAAGTTGCTACAAACGTTCCTAAGAAAAAGTTGTTCAAAGACACATGCATGCCATCCTTAAAAGCACCCCTCAACAACATAAATATTAAAAAACCGTAAACGATTAGAGGCGTAATGCGTTCCCTTGTAGAAGAAAGATGAACACTTTTTACAAATCCTAAGATTTTAAGCATGGTATAAATAAGTAGTGGGATTGCGGCTGTAAGAATAACGATGAGATACATTTTTAACTGGACGCTTTCTGGATCGCTATAATAATTAAAATTAAAATACCATAACGCAACTAGGGAAGGAATAAATAAGGGATTGATGATGTAGCTCCACAGCTTTAGAAAACCCTTCATAACAGTTTTAAATCTCTTTTCTTAAGCGCGCAACAGGAATGTCTAATTGTTCTCTGTATTTTGCCACTGTTCTACGGGCAATAGGATATCCCTTTTCCTTAAGAAGCTCTGCAAGCTTTTGATCTGTCAGAGGCTTTTTCTTACTCTCATCTCCTATTACATTTTCTAATATTTTTTTAATCTCTCGGGTAGAAACTTCTTCTCCGTCAGCATTCGTCATGGATTCTGAGAAAAATTCTTTGATTAATTTAGTACCATACGGTGTATCCACATACTTGGAATTTGCGACACGAGAAACGGTAGAAACATCCATATCAATTTTATCTGCAATATCCTTTAAGATCATCGGCCTTAAGTTACGCTCGTCACCAGATAAAAAGTAAGCTTTTTGGTAATACATAATTGTTGACATCGTAACAAAAAGTGTTTCTTGACGCTGTTTTATAGCGTCTATAAACCATTTTGCACCATCTAATTTTTGTTTGATAAACATGACCGCATCTTTTTGTGATTTGGTTTTCTTCTTTGCCTCCTTATAACCGCGCAACATATTAGAATAATCTCTTGATACATGTAGCTCTGGAGCATTGCGACCGTTAAGAGTAAGCTCTAACTCGCTATCCTTGATTCTTATGGTAAAATCTGGCACTACTTGTTCTACCATACGAGTACTACCACCGGCATAAGAACCACCGGGTTTAGGGTTGAGATGCTCAATATCATCTATTGCATCTCGCAATTCATCTTCTGTAATATTATATTTATCTATTACTTTTGAGTAATGCTTCTTACTAAAAGCATCAAAAGAATCTCTAATTAATTTTATAGCCAGTTCCACACTTTTAGTTTTCCGCTTTCGCGAAAGCTGTAACAGCAAACACTCTTGTAAATTGCGAGCTCCTACACCTGCAGGATCTAATTCATGAACTACTTTGAGTACTTTTTCCACTTCTCCTACATCCGTGTAGAGGTTCATGGTAAAAGCGAGATCATCTGTAATATCTTCTAAAGATCTTCTTATGTAACCGCTTCCATCTATACTTCCTACTAGAAACTCTGCAATGGCACGATGTTCTTCACTCAATCTACTCGTATTAAGTTGTTCTACTAGAGTTTGTGTAAAAGATTTCCCAGCAGCATAGGGAATGCTTTTCTCGTCATCATCTGCACTATAATTGTTTGCTTTGGTGCGGTATTCTGGAATATCGTCGTCACTTAGATAGTCGTCTACATTAATATCAGTTTCTATCGTCTCGTTTCCATCTTCATAATCGTCTTGATTAGAAAATTCATCGTATTCATCTTCAGAATTTTCCTTACCGTCATCAAGAGCTGGGTTTTCCTCCATTTCTGATTTCACTCTTTGCTCAAATGCTTGCGTAGGCAGTTGTATCAGCTTCATCAACTGTATTTGCTGAGGAGATAATTTCTGAGATAATTTAAAATTTAATGACTGTCTAAGCATGAATGAATTCTAACTACGTAAAAATACTAAAAAGACTCTTTGATTAAAGCTAAAGTTAATAAAAGAATCAAGAACGATGTGCAGGAAGAATATAGATTCAAGGAAAATGACTTGGGACCGCTGCGCTACAAGAATCAAGAGTCATGACGAAAGACCCGTTATTGCAGATTTAGAGTACTAAAAAGATTACAAAAAAATCCTGAATTCTTATATAGAAATCAGGATTGGTGTTGAGTTATTTAGTAAAACAGCCCTTTGTTTTTCTTACGAACATAAGCAATGTGATTTGCAATTTAAAAAGCAGCATTTCCAGGGGTACGCGGATAAGGAATTACATCTCTTACATTACCCATTCCTGTAACAAACATGACTAGTCTTTCAAATCCAAGACCGAAACCACTGTGCACCACACTACCATATTTACGAAGTTCTAAATACCACCAAAGCTCTTCTTCTGGAATACCCATAGTATCCATTTTACCTTTGAGAACATCATAACGCTCTTCACGTTGAGATCCACCAGCGATTTCTCCTATTCCAGGGAAAAGGATATCCATAGCTCTGACGGTTTCACGCCCTTCTTTATCTGGATCATTCAATCTCATGTAGAACGCTTTAATTTTTGCTGGGTAATCAAATAAGATTACGGGACACTCAAAATGCTTTTCCACGAGATAACGCTCGTGCTCGGACTGTAGATCTGTACCCCATTCTTCAATAGGATATTTAAATTTCTTCTTTTTATTAGGCTTGGAATTTCTAAGAATATCTATGGCTTCTGTATAAGAGACCCGTTTAAAGTTATTCTTACCAATAAATTCTAGTTTTTCACGCAATGCCATAGGACTGCGTTCTAACATCGGCTTACTTTTATCTTCTTCCTCTAATCTGTTTTCGAGAAACTCAATATCATCAGCACAATTTTTAAGTGCATAAGATACTAAGTACTTGATACAGTCTTCGGCAAGATCCATGTTTGCATCGAGATCATTAAAAGCTACTTCAGGCTCTATCATCCAGAACTCGGCTAGGTGACGAGACGTATTGGAATTTTCAGCTCTAAAGGTTGGTCCGAAAGTATATACCTGACCTAATCCCATTGCATAAGTTTCGGCCTCTAACTGTCCAGAAACTGTTAAATTGGATTCCTTTTCAAAGAAGTCTTGCTTATAATCTATGTTTCCTTCTTCATCAAGCGGCGGATTCTTAGGATCTAAGGTAGAGATTCTGAACATTTCTCCAGCACCTTCTGCATCACTACCTGTTATAATAGGCGTGTGCGCTTGATAAAAACCTTGCTCTTGAAAATATTTATGAACCGCAAATGATAGTGCGGCCCTTACACGCATTACGGCACCAAAAGTATTGGTACGCACCCGCAAATGTGCTTGCTCTCTTAAAGTTTCAAGCTTGTGTTTCTTAGGAGAAAGTATGGTTTTCTTTACCTCTTCAGGATCTGCAGTAGCGAGAATTTCTATTTTAGTTACTTGTATTTCTACCCGTTGCCCAGATCCTTCACTTTCTACTAGTAATCCTGTCACAGCGACAGCTGCTGCCACTGTTATTTTATCTAAAATGTCGCGTTCTTGATCTTCTGGCTTTATGACGGCCTGTAAATTATGAATGGTAGAACCATCATTAAGCGCTATAAATCTATCATTTCTAAAACTACGTACCCAACCTTTTACGGTCATCTCTACCATACTAGGCTCAGACTTGAGTATTACTGCTATTCTTTTCATTGGTTTCTTAATAAATTAAGTGCGACAAATATAATTTTTATGAACCGTAAGCACAATTAATTATGATTGTAAATTAAAAAGAGCTTGCTTGAGTTCCTTTCGTTTAAAATTTGAATGTCTTGGTACAAGTTATACCACACTCAAAAATATATTTAAGATCGTTCTGCTTTCGAAAAAATAAAAACTATCATACAATTTCCCTTATCAAACCTACCTTTCCTTAATCCCTAATAATTTACAAATACAAATTTCTGGGATGGGAAAGATAGATTTGACTCGGTAGGTTGAAAGCCGGAAAGGTTGCGAAGTGTTTAAGAATAGCCGCAAGCTTCCTGTTTTATCATTCATAAGGCATCACTGCGATACGTCGGCAAGATTAGTACAAGCAAGTGCCGCAGCATTTTATTTTTGTTCTGTTTTCGCCCTGAGCTATATGAGGATCAACTCATATGTAATAAAGGACATGTAAAGCCCTACAAAAAAAACTACTCTTCCTCACCATCTTTAGGCTCCACAAGAGGAATGGAAGGTTTTTTAAACGTGCGCTCGTTTGCGATACTTCTTTCCAGAGAAAGCAACATACTAGGCAGTAACAATAAATTTGCAGCCATCGCAAACAGTAAAGTAGCACTTACAAGAGCTCCTAAAGCGACCGTGCCGCCAAAACTAGAAATCGTAAAGGTTGAAAATCCAAAAAACAGAACTATAGACGTGTAAAACATACTTACACCTGTCTCCTTTAGAGCGGCGTAGACAGACTTTTTGATGCGCCAGTTGTTTGCCATAAGCTCTTGACGGTATTTGGCAAGAAAGTGAATGGTATCATCTACCGAAATTCCAAAGGCAATGGAGAACACCAAAATAGTAGATGGCTTTATAGGAACTCCTATATAACCCATTAATCCAGCGGTGATAAGTAAGGGTAATAAATTAGGAACTAAGGATACAAAAATCATGCGTATCGATCTGAACATCCATGCCATGAATAAGGCTATAAGTACAATTGCGAGTGATAAGGAAAGGATCAAATTATTGATAAGATAATCAGTTCCTTTTTGAAAAACCAGTGCCTTTCCAGTAATCGCAACTTCATAGCGATCTTCTGGAAAAATGGTTTTAATTTTTTCTCTCAAATTTTCTTCTACACGTTCCATGCGATCTGTACCCATATCTTTCATAAACGTTGTTATGCGTGCATGCTGACCGGTACTGTCCACAAAGCTTTTCATTAAAGAAATATCCTTGGCACTTTTCTTCACCAATTGAGACATGGTAACCGCATCATACGTAGACGGCAAATCAAAATACTCTGGATCGCCGCCATAAAATGCCTGTTTACTAAATTTTACAGCAGACACTATAGACATAGGTCGAGAAAGCTCAGGAGTCTCAATGATATGCTCTTCTAATTTATTTAATTTTTGCAGTGTTTTAAGCCCAGTAACTTTTTCGTTCTTGCTATAAACGACAATTTCAAGAGGCATTATTCCATCAAAGCTTTTTTCAAAAAACTTGATATCCTTATAAAACTGCATTCCTTTAGGCATATCCTCGATAAGACTGCCAGAAACTTTAATTTGATAAATTCCTATAATACTGATTATGAGAACAGCCACACTGGTGATATAGATATGAATGCGCCTTTTCTTCACCATACTTTCATTCCAACTCACAAATTTATTAATCCATGTTTTCCCGAGGTGGTGTAAATGGCGTTCTTTAGGAATAGGTAAATAACTATAGACAATTGGAATAATCATCAAACTGAGTAAGAATATGGCGATAATACAGATACTAGCGACCACACCAAACTCTACTAAGAGCTTGCTCTCGGTAAAGATAAAAGTAGCAAAGCCACTGGCTGTGGTAAGATTAGTCATTAAAGTTGCGTTCCCTACTTTGGTAATGACACGCTGCAATGACTTGGCTTGATTCCCATGGTTTTTAATCTCCTGCTGGTACTTATTGATTAAGAAAATACAGTTAGGAATCCCAATTACAATAATAAGTGGCGGTATTAAAGCGGTAAGAACAGTGATTTCATAACCTATCCAGCCCAAAATCCCAAAAGCCCACATCACTCCTATAACCACAGTAACTATTGATATAAAAGTTGCCCGCCAAGACCTGAAAAAGAAAAAGAAGATTCCCGAGGTAACTAATAGTGCCGCAATCAAAAACATCCCTATCTCATCAACAATATTTTGAGCATTGAGTGTTCTAATATAGGGCATTCCAGAAATTCTGATATCCAATTCGTTTTTATCAGAATATTCCTGAACAAGCGGCTGAAGCAAATTAATGACAAAATCCTTACGCTCTTTAGTGTTTACAATCTCTTTCCTCAAATAGATCGCTGTGCGTATCACGCTATCATTTTCTGAATAGATGAGGTTTTTATAAAAGGGCAAATCATTAAAGAGCTTCTTTTTAAAATCTTCTAACTCTTTGTTATTTTTAAGTGGTTCTTTAAGAACTGGCGCGACTATAAACCTAGTATTGTCTTCTGTTTTTGAAAGGTTAGGTAAATTAGAAGTGGATAAGACTAACTCTACCTGATTAAAAGTCGCTAATGAATCTGCTACTTCATTCCAAGCATTAAAGCTTTTATAATTATCCAAATATTTATTTTCTACTCCTAGAATAATAAGATTTCCTTCTTCACCAAATTTATCTAAAAACTTATTGTACTCTTCGTTTATAGGATGGTCGTCTGGAAGAAGATTTGCCTCTGAATGGGTAAACTGCATGTATTTCCACTGCGTAGCAAGTGCAATAGTGATTATAACGATAAGCCCAAGAATAATCTCTCTATTGCGCAGTATAAGTCTGGCAATGCTGTTCCAAAATCTAAAACTGAATAACTTTTGCATGGGTCTTTTAAGGCGTGCAAAGGTACTTTTAAAACGTGTAATTATTTAACAAATAGCAATTTAATATGAAGCTTGCAGTAGATTACAAATCAACTTTAAAATTATTGGTTTTAATAATTATTTCTATCTGCATGTAGCTCTAATTACAATTTATTGTTGAAAGATCGATTGGATATTATAACTCTAAGTAAAATGTAAACTTTAAGGCCAGATTATCTGCAAAATCAGGAAGGTGGTATGCCCCATAACGGTAACTGGCACTAAGTCCAAAACCAAATAATAATTTATTCAATTCAAAACCACTTTCAAAATACCCCTTTTCCAGCGTGTTAACCGTAACATTTTGATGGCGTTGTGCGTTATCGAGCTCTCCCCAAGCTACTTTTGAAATCAATACCATTTCTGGCTTGAGAAAAGAAAAAATATTGAAAGGTGCTAAATGATGTTTGATCTGACCTATAGTTATTTTATCAGAGAAGAATTCGTTAAAATACATGGTTTCAAAACTTCCTGTTCCAGCAACAGAGAATCTTTGCAAAATCTCATCTTTATTAGGCGCATTAGGATACGCATGGAACAGATGCGTTAACGGCACTTCTCCTACACTATAATGACCTTCTAGCAGGAACTCTGTTCTTGATTTATCAGGCCTTTTGATGCTGTACTGTGCCTTTCCTGATAATTTAAAATAATTGAAGTTACTTTCTGTAAATCCTTTAATGCCTTGAGTTATTTGCCCACTTAGAATGGGATAACCACGTGATATTTCTTGGTATCCTCTAGGTGTACGCATGAACTTACTCACCGGACTCCATCGAGCTCCTAGAGAAACTTCGGCAAGTACATATTGCGTAAAAACTTGATCATCTGGAATAAACTGATAATTTGTTGTTTGATTGATTCGCTTTCGCGAAAGCGACACCTCACTAATCAACGATGGAAATAAGCGCTGTTGCAGCGATATTCCGTATTGTTTAAAAAGATAAAATGTAGGTATATTAATAAGGCGCGGTTCAAAAAGCGAATACACCCTTGCGTCAGTTAAAAAACTCTCTGCAGCAAACTCCGTAATATCATCTTGTTTATAGATATTAAGCCAGGTATCTTTTTCTTTATTAATACGATACCCTACACCTATTTTATGCTTATAAACGGCATCTTTTGTACCATAAGCGAGGTACCCGTTAATTCTGAAGTTTTCACTTAACTTCTCGTTGGTCTGCCCACCCATTCCTATTCTAAAAGCTTCGTATTCATTGAATTTTACTAAATATTTCAAATCTATATCCACAAAACTAACAGGAAAATAACCTGCTTTAAATTTATCGATCGTTTCTAATTTACGAGTGATTTTTGAAGCATCTACTATGCTGTCGAGATCCATAAATTGTGCAAGCTCTGAGGTAGAAAATGCATCTTTGCCACGGTGTTTTTCCCAATATTGCTCTTGTTGATTTATGGCACTATCTTGCACTTCGATTTTAAGACCACGTGTTCCATACTCGATATCTCGATTGGTCTTAAAATTTGAATTAACAGCTTCAATAATTAGATAAAGGTCCTCTGCTGCTTTCTGATCTTCTTTAGTACTTTTCTTAATTCCTACGTCTAATCTTGCCCCAAATAGCTCCAATGCTTTTCTAGTCTTCTCCTTACGTACATAAAGTTTCCTAGAACTGTTGAACCAAAGAGAATAAGTGCTGTCATAAATAAATTCATGGAAGGCATTGATATTGTGATCTGCTGTCTTTTCAAAAACAGCTTTTGCTACTCCATAAGTTTGCTTATCGATATAGAGATGCCCTGAGAATAATTGAGGTGCTTTCACTTCCTGAGGTGTGAAAGATATCTTAGTAACTGGTCTTCCCATAATAAGGGAATCATTTTCTATTTTAAAATTATATAAGGAAATGGACTTCTCACTTAATGGACTGAGATATTCCTGATCAAAAATAATATAGGGATCATTATAGATATTTTCTGACTGGAAATCAATGTTATAAATAGGGTACACTGGCTCATCAAAACCAGGCATATTTGCTCCTGTAATGACCTCCTTGTATCCTTCTACTTGGTCATAAATGTGTTGTGATGTTTTTTCTGCAAAGAAGACACCTGTCTTCTTTAGTGTTTTTCTCAACTCCGTTTTTTTATAACCTGGACCTGTCAGGGCTTCTGGATCACCAGAAACTTTTAAATTCTCATAAGCATCGTACTTAAAAGAATTGAGTTGGTGAGTAGGGTCGTTCTTTTTTGTAGATAGAAGCACTTTTTCTATTAGGAACTGAGCCTCTCGCTTACTTTGTTGCTGAGCAACAGCAAAAGCAAAGGAGAAAGCAAGCAAAATGCAGAAAAATAACTTCATAAAGTAAAATTAGCTTAGAAATGTTAAGAAGAGAACCTGTACAGGCATTAGGTTCGTTTTCTTAATAAAACATAATGAACATAAAAAACGCCAGCTGTAAAGCTGGCGTTTACTATTGCATAGACACTAGATAGTTATACTTTCATTATATCTCTTTCCTTAACTACAAGGTACTCCTCTATTTTAATAACATACTTGTTTGTTAAGTTTTGTACGTCGTCTTCAGCATTTTTAAGTAAGTCTTCAGAAATCTCTAATTTTTTAAGGTCATTCATCGCCACTTTACGGTCATTACGCACTCCTATTTTTGCCTCTTCACCTTCTGCTTTAGATTGTTTGGCTAAATCTTTACGTCTTTCTTCTGTGAGCGCAGGAACATTAATAATAACACTCTCACCATTATTCATAGGATTCAAACCTAGGTTTGCATACATAATCCCCTTTTCAATAGGAGTAATCATTCCTTTTTCCCAAGGCTGAATAGTTAGGGTACGCGCGTCTGGTGTAGTGACGTTAGCTACTTGAGATAGCGGTGTCTGGCTGCCGTAATAGTCTACCATCACCGTACTTAACATAGCAGGCGAAGCCTTACCAGCCCGTATGCTTAACAATTGTTTTTTTAAATGAGCGATAGCACTATCCATGCTCTCTTTAGTACTGTCGAGTATAAATTTAATTTCTTCTGTCATCACTGCTGTTTTTATAAGATGATTAGCAAATATATTGCTGTTATTATAATTGTACTTTGGTTCCTATTTTTTCGCCTTTTATTAATTTAAGCAGGTTTCCATTTGTATTCATATCAAATACAATGATAGGCAATTCATTTTCCTGACTTAAGGTAAACGCTGTTGTATCCATTACTTTAAGACCTTTGCGCAACACCTCATCAAAGGTTATAAAATCAAATTTAGTCGCTGTCGCATCCTTCTCAGGATCTGCGGTGTAAATACCATCCACTCTAGTTCCTTTCAGAATCACATCTGACTCGATTTCTATCGCTCTAAGCACGGCGGCACTATCTGTTGTAAAATAAGGATTACCCGTTCCACCACCAAAAATAACAACACGTCCTTTTTCTAAATGTCTCATTGCTTTACGACGTATAAAAGGCTCTGCAACTTCATTAATTTTAATCGCGCTTTGTAATCTGGTAGGTACCCCAGCGTCTTCCAAAGCACTTTGTAATGCCAGTCCATTAATGACCGTAGCCAGCATTCCCATATGATCACCTTGTACCCGATCCATTCCATTACTCGCACCAGCAACTCCTCTAAAGATATTCCCTCCACCTATAACGACAGCAACTTCAACACCTAGGTCAGTTACTTCTTTAATTTCCTGAGCATATTCTGCTAGGCGTTTTGGATCGATACCGTACTGTCGCTCACCCATTAAGGCTTCTCCAGATAATTTTAATAAGATGCGGTTGTATTTCATAAGATAATTGTGTGTTTTGCAAATATAAATGAATTAGAAATCCCATTAAATTTTTTATTTTATTATCGCAGAGAGTTGTTTAAAGAAAACAGGCCTTTCTGCTGGACTTTATTCCGTACGAACAATGAACGTTTATATGTTTCTAGCTGCAGTTGCTCTAATGAGCTTGTCAATTGAAAATTGTCAACCCGGGATCTCCGTAAACTTGGCTGTAAAATTTTGATATTAAGACCTTTTTTTTACAAATTTATCAGCGACTAGTTGGTATTTTCTCCAATTATGTTGTGCGCTTCATTCTGTTCCAAATGTATCAGAAATCTCTTTACCATTTTCCATGAATCATCGAATCTTAATTTTTATCCAAATTTGTGTGGAGTATGCGCTTTTTTAAGTTGAGTTATGTTGACTTTATTTTCATTTTGGAAAGGTATCTTTGCACACTAACACCTATTTATATGTTCCAGCTTGGAAAAACCATTGTTTCTGATGATCTTCTAGAAAAAGACTTTGTATGCAATCTTACTGCCTGTAAAGGGATTTGTTGTGTCGCTGGAGAAGCTGGCGCACCGCTAGAGCAAAAAGAACTCGATATACTCGATCGCGAGTTTGAAAATATAAAACCTTTTTTACGTCCAGAAGGTATCGCTGCGATTGAAAAACAAGGTACCTGGGTAGAACGTGAAAACGGCGATCTAGAGACACCTCTTGTAAATGATGCAGAATGTGCTTATGCCACTTTCAAAAAAGATGGAACAGCACTTTGCGGTATAGAATCTGCTTATCGAGATGGTAAGACTGCGTTCTACAAACCAATTTCTTGTCATTTGTATCCAGCACGTATTCAAGAGTACACAGATTTTAAGGCAGTAAATTACCACAAATGGCAAATTTGTGATGACGCGTGTGCATTAGGGGAAGAATTAGGTGTTCCTGTATATAAGTTTTTAAAAGAGCCCTTGATCAGAAAATTTGGTCAAGAATGGTATAAGGAACTCGAGGAAATTGCGAAGGATTTTTAATGGGACCTCATTTACATCCTTTACTTTACTTCAAACACTATAGATAATAATAAAAACATTGGGTGTCAGTTTCGACGCAAGTTTTGCACTAGCTGATCTTTGTGAATGTGGATCCATGGCCTCTCGGACTTCAACAGCCTATGCGGTAATTGGAGAGTGTTGTTGTAAAAGTTCTATTGATAAGGAATATAGCAGTCATGGTCTATCATGGGAACCAACAGGAGAAGAAGTGGTTTATAAATGAACAGGTGCTGAAACAATAACAGGCGCTAGCGCAAAATCATCATGCTGCGAATCATCTCAACATACATTTTTAAACTCAAAACAATAATCATGAAAAACTTATATACCTATTACTAATCGGTCTAGCCATTTCTTGTTATAATGAAACAGAAAATAATCAAATATTAAATCTGCTCCTATTCTCGATACCAAGAGTGTAGATCCTAGGGTTTCTAATCTTCTTGTAAATCAAAGTGAGTATTCTTCTAATGAAGTTTTTGATATATACAAAGATGTATCCTTAAATGAGAATCATATAGCACGCAGCTACTCAAAGGCTATTGCTCTTCTACTATTAAATCAAAAAGTTTTTTTAATGGTGCTGCTCCAAGTGACCTAGATTATTTGATTATCGATCCGTCTAAACAATCATATAACACCCGTACGATAGATGTAAATTGTAAATTGCTTTTTAGAGCATTAAATAACAACAGCACATTGGATTTAAATTCTATTGAGAATGACTTCGTAAATAAAAATTCTAAGGAAATTAAATCCCTCAGTAAAAATATTTCAGGAGATAAAGCTGCAAGATTGATAAGTCAGTCTCAATTTTTTAATATGACGTTAGCAATAATATAAATTAACTTACTGCTATTTTCAATAGCAGTATTACTTCAAAAGGTCATTTAAAAATAGTTGCTATTTTTAAATGACCTTTTTTCACGTTTTGATGTGTATTTGTTAATCCATTCATAGGGAGTTTAGTGTTAAAAACTGGTGTGAAAAAGCAAAATCTGCGTTTATAAAAATATTTTTGTGGTATTCCGCTTTCGCGAAAGCGTGGATAACTTCTAAAAAAAATAATGCAACTCTCTGTAGGAAAATACATCAAACACAAGCTGAGTAGTGATGGAAACTATGACTTCAAAACTCTAAACCTATAAATAATACAAAAAAATCATTAAAATATCAACAACTTGTTTGCTAATAGATTACAAATGATTTTGGCATTTTGTTAAGAATTTTATTATGTTGAAAACTTGTGAAAAAGCAAAATGATAAATCCCCAAAAGAGCATCAAACATTTGCCATCTTTGTTAGCCAGAGTTTTAAAAATTAACAAATATAAAATAAACAACGCATGCAAACTACACAAGAACCTATATTACAGGACAACCCAAACCGTTTTGTCATTTTCCCAATTCAACATGATGATTTATGGGAATGGTATAAAAAACAACAGGCATGCATCTGGACCGCTGAAGAAATAGACCTTCAAGTAGATATAACAGATTGGGAACAATCTCTTAATTCTGACGAGCGTTACTTTATCAAACACATTCTTGCTTTTTTTGCTGCGAGTGACGGTATTGTAAATGAAAACCTTGCTGAGAACTTTGTAAATGAAGTTCAATATTCTGAAGCTAAGTTTTTCTATGGTTTTCAAATCATGATGGAAAATATACATTCAGAGACTTATTCTTTATTGATTGACACCTATGTAAAAGATGATAAAGAGAAAGATCAGCTTTTTAAAGCGATTGAAACTTTTCCTGCTATTAAATTAAAAGCTGACTGGGCAATGAAATGGATCGATAGTCCTTCTTTTGCTGAGCGTCTTATTGCTTTTGCAGCAGTAGAAGGAATCTTCTTTTCTGGAGCATTTTGCTCTATTTATTGGTTAAAGAAACGTGGATTGATGCCAGGACTTACATTTTCTAATGAATTGATTTCTCGTGATGAGGGAATGCATTGTGACTTTGCTGTGCACCTTCACAACCATCACTTAGTGAATAAAGTTCCCAAAGAACGTATTACAGAAATTATCGTAGACGCCTTAGATATAGAGCGTGTGTTCATTACAGAATCCTTACCTGCCAGCTTGATAGGTATGAATGCAAAATTAATGACACAATATCTTGAGTTTGTTACAGACCGTTTATTAGATGAATTAGAATGTGATAAAGTTTACAATGTGACCAACCCATTTGATTTTATGGACCTTATCGGTATGGAAGGTAAAACCAACTTCTTTGAGAAAAGAGTGGCTGAATATCAAAAAGCAGGTGTGATGAACAGTACTAAAGAAGATAAGAGTACTATGGATTCTTTTGCTTTAGACGCTGACTTCTAAATAGCAACCATTTAATTACAACAGCATTAAACGCTGTATTATATAGTATTGAAAATATTTCAAGATGTTTTCACAAGTGTTCACCCAATTAGTTGAGAAAGGGATTAACATCCTTTTCTCTAAACCCAAAAACCCAGTTCAATATGTTTGTATTAAAAAGAGACGGCCACAAGGAGCCAGTAATGTTCGATAAGATCACAGCGAGAGTACGTAAATTATGTTATGGTTTAAGTAATCATGTGGATCCTGTAAAAGTTGCCATGCGCGTTATTGACGGTCTTTATGATGGGGTGACTACAAGCGAATTGGATAATCTTGCTGCAGAGACGGCTGCTACTATGACAACAGCGCACCCAGATTATGCCCGTCTAGCCGCTCGTATTTCTGTTTCTAATTTACATAAGAATACCAAAAAGACTTTTACTGATGTAGTAACAGACTTGTATGAGTATGTAAATCCTCGAACAGAGAAAAAAGCACCAATGATTTCTGATGAGGTGTATAAAGTAATACAAGATAATGCTGACCGCTTGAACTCGGCCATTATTTATAATCGTGATTTTGGGTACGATTACTTTGGGTTTAAAACATTAGAACGCAGCTATTTATTAAAAATTAACGGTCAGATTGCAGAGCGTCCACAGCATATGTTGATGCGTGTATCTGTTGGAATCCATATAGATGACCTTGATGCGGCTATCGAGACGTATGAGTTGATGTCTAAAAAATTCTTCACTCATGCCACGCCTACTTTATTTAATGCAGGTACCCCTAAACCTCAAATGTCTTCTTGTTTCTTGTTAACCATGCAGGACGACAGTATTGAAGGTATTTATGACACATTGAAACAAACCGCTAAGATTTCTCAAAGCGCTGGTGGAATAGGACTATCCATCCACAACATACGTGCGAGAGGTTCTTACATAGGTGGCACTAATGGTACTTCTAACGGGATCGTTCCTATGTTAAAAGTGTATAATGACACCGCGCGTTATGTAGATCAAGGAGGTGGAAAACGTAAAGGCTCTTTTGCTATTTATATGGAACCATGGCATGCAGATATTTTTGATTTCTTAGATCTAAAGAAAAACACTGGAAAAGAAGAAATGCGTGCACGCGATTTATTTTATGCGATGTGGATGTCAGATCTTTTTATGAAAAGAGTAGAGACGAATAGCACGTGGACCTTAATGTGTCCTCATGAATGCCCTAATCTCTACAATGTTTATGGAGATGAATTTGAAGCACTTTACACCAAGTATGAAGAAGCAGGTAAAGGGCGCAAGACCATTCAAGCTCGTGAACTTTGGGACAAGATACTAGAATCCCAGATTGAAACCGGTACTCCTTATATGCTTTATAAAGATGCCGCAAACCATAAATCCAACCAAAAAAACTTAGGTACGATCAGGTCTTCTAACTTGTGTACTGAGATCATTGAGTATACTTCTCCAGACGAAGTAGCCGTTTGTAACCTTGCCTCCATCGCACTACCCATGTTTGTGAAAGATGACGCTTTTGATCACAAAGCTTTGTATAAAGTGACAAAAAGAGTTACTCGCAACTTAAATAAAGTGATCGACCGCAACTACTACCCTGTTAAAGAAGCAGAGAACTCAAACATGCGTCACAGACCAATAGGATTAGGAATCCAAGGTCTAGCAGATGCTTTTATCATGTTGCGCCTTCCATTTACATCTGACAAAGCAAAAAAATTGAACTCAGATATTTTTGAGACGCTTTATTTTGCAGCTTGTGAAGCCTCCATGGAACTGGCTCAAGAAGAAGGTCCTTATTCTACATTTTCTGGTTCTCCTATGTCTCAAGGTGAGTTCCAGTTCAATATGTGGAACGTCAACGATAGTGATTTGAGCGGTCGCTGGAATTGGGCAGACTTAAGAAAGCAAGTGGTGGAACACGGTGTGAGAAACTCTCTTCTTGTAGCACCTATGCCTACAGCTAGTACTTCTCAAATTTTGGGTAACAATGAAGCCTTTGAACCTTACACTTCTAACATTTATACCCGAAGAACGCTCTCTGGAGAATTTATCGTGGTCAACAAACACTTACTAAAAGACCTTGTTGATCTAGGACTTTGGGATGATAACCTAAAGAACGCGATCATGAGAAACAACGGTTCAATTCAAGCCATAGAAGGTATTCCAGAGGACATCAAAGAACTGTACAAAACGGTTTGGGAATTGAAAATGAAAGATATCATAGACATGTCTCGGGAACGAGGTTACTTTATTGACCAGTCTCAATCCTTGAACTTGTTTATGGAAAACGTGACCACTTCTAAGTTGACCTCGATGCACTTTTATGGATGGAAAAGCGGTTTAAAAACAGGAATGTACTATTTGAGAACTAAAGCAGCCGTAGACGCGATCAAATTTACAGTGGCTAAAGAAAAGAAAGCAGCACCTGTCCCAAATACGCCTGCTCCTGTAGAACTTCCAGTAATGAATACAACAGCTCCTGAGCAAGCTGCAAATACGCTGAGAACGCAACAACAAGCCCAACAGCCTGTTTCCGTGCAGCCACAAGAGCCAGCACTAGGACAAACACCATCTCTCTTTGTTGATGATAGTGCTACAGCCGCTGAAAAAGTGATGAATCAAACCACACCAATTGTGAATACAAACGTGGTTACAGAACATGAAGAAATGAGTACGGAAGAGTATAAATTAATTCTTCAACGCGCCAAAGAAGCCGCTAGCAATGGCGACGACTGTGAGATGTGCGGTTCATAAAGTTTGTTATTTGCTTAAAACCCAAAAGCTCTGTCGTAAGATGGGGCTTTTTTTATGCTTTATAAATCTGCTGTAGCTTACGCAGCGTTAATCCTAGTGTAATAAAAATGAAATCTACGAGTATGAAGTATGAAAACATGAAAATAAGATAAATACCTACAACAGCGATAAAGCCCCTGCCTAACAAACTCAACCTTTCCAGCCTCCAACGACATTTTGAAGAGGAAGAAGATCAAGGCATACCATAGGTTTTACGAACGAGAAAAGTCATTCTACGTCCTAAGACAGTCTTAACCTCAATTTATTAACAAAGCCATTATTTCAAGTTTCCGTTCTTTTAAAAGTTAATTAGATTCACAAAATACGTCCTCTTATACGTGCATCCTTAAAACCATACTAAGCTATGCTTAAACCTTTCACAAACAATAGGTTAAAACTTACTCTTATACTTATATTGAAGTATAACGATATAAACCTTTCCAACTAATAGTATGACTTACAATGAAGAAGTATCTAAAAAATTAAATGATTTACTAACTAGAAATTATGATGCAGCTGCTGGCTACGGATTAGCCACAGAAAAAGTAAGAAGCCGTAACTTAAAACATTTCTTTACCCTTCAAGAACAAGAGCGCTATAAATTTGGGCACGAATTAAAAAAAGAGATCTTGTATTACGGAGAAACTCCAGATAAAGGAACCAGCTGGCAAGGAGATACACATCGCACCTGGATGAACATCAAGTCAACACTTCTATCAAATACTGAAGAAGCAATTTTAGAGGAAACAGTTCGTGGAGAAAGAACAGCAATAAAAGAATACAATACTATTATAATGGAAACCACTTTACCGCCGTCGACTAAAAACATGATAGCCGCTCATAGAAATAACATATTAAATGCACTTACTAGAGTAAATACGGAGAGAGAAATAGCATCATAAAGAATCTGCAAGAATTCTTTTAAGCCTGATCAAAATTTGATCAGGCTTTTTTTGTTAGAAACTTTCTTTGAACTGCCGCGATTGTTTATAAAAACATTTTTAAAAAGGAGCTCAATAACCTATATTTAAAGTCCTAAAATAAATGTAAAACTATAATTTTATAATATTCTTAATCAGTAATTTATAACTGATTATCAGTTCCTTTTAGACCCTTATAATTTTGCTATTCACACTTCATAAATTACGTACATGTATCTCATTTTTGACACAGAAACAACAGGATTACCTAAACGCTGGGATGCACCCTATACAGATACAGATAACTGGCCTAGAATTATTCAAATAGCCTGGCAATTGCATGATGAAATGGGCAACCTAATTGAGGCACAAGATTACCTGGTACAACCCAATGGTTTTGATATTCCCTATGATGCAGAGCGCATCCATGGAATCTCTAATGCGCTGGCTCAAAAAGAAGGTATTCCTCTTGTAGACATGTTGGAGAGATATTAGTACAAGCCTATATGATCAAAAAATAATATAATGAAAACACTTATTTTTTTATTAGCCACAATGATTACCACAATAAGTGTTGCCCAGCAATATACTTGGGCAGCTCGCGGTGGTGGAGATGTGAACTTTGGTAGTAATCCTAATTCAACAAATGAGTATGAGCATATAAGGGACATCGTAGTAGATAGCCAAAACAACTATTACTTTCTAGCAACAGTTTCTAGTAATAATACCAATCTGAACGGTGTTCCATTCACTAATTACAACCGGCCCAATTTTGAAAATGACATTTTTTTGTTTTCTACAGATTGTAATGGAAGTGTGAGATGGCAAAAAACAATAGGTGGACATAATGATGATTTAACGCAACATTTATCTATTGACTCTAATGATAATATTTATGTATCAGGTTATGTTTTGGGGCGAGGATCTTCAAATGATAATTTTATTCATTTTGATACTGATGTAATAATTAATTCGAACTTAACATTAACTACTCCTGGTCCTCACAATAAAAACTTATTCTTAATTAAATATGATAGTTCTGGAGTATTCCAATGGCTACAGCGACCACAGAAAGACGCTACTAGCATTCAGGATATTCAAAAATCATATACTTTTGGTCATTATACAGATGTTAATAATGTAACTCACTGGTTAATGACCATGGGAGCTGGCACACATATTAATGGAGCTTATACGACAACTACTGACGATTATGCTATTTTTAGATTTGATGATCAAGGTACTTATTTAGGGCAAACACCTGTAAATTTAGAGTTTACAAATGGCAGGGCAACTTATGCAGCTACACTTACCATGGATGAGGCCTTAAATAGATATTATGTGAGTGTACATAAAACTACGGTAAGTAATAATGTAACTAATTTTCTAGGCAGCCCTATAGCTGGTTATACGGCACTAGCTGCCATAAATGCTAGTAATGGAAACATGATCTGGCGTATAGAGAATACAGGTGGTGAACAAGGAACAAGTATTGTTGATATCGCTGTGGATGGTCAGTCTAATATTTATATTACAGGAAAAGGGAATACATCTGTTGATAGTGGTTTTCCCGCTCCTGATACATTAGCAGGTCATACTTTTACACAAACTAATTTCTCAGGCGCAATAGGCGGCTATGCTCCATTTCTAATAAAATTGGACAGTCAGGGCAATCTTTTATGGGGTAGTAACCCTACATTTGTGGCGGCATCATCTGGATTTAAAATAGCTTTAAATAATAATGAAGTTGCTATTGCCTCTGGTTTACAAATTACCGGAAATTGGGGTTCTCAAAGTTTCACGCGTTCCAGTAGCTGGCTGGATGATCCAGTTGTGGCACGTTTTGATGCGGTTACAGGTAATGTTTTAGCGTTAGAAGATATTTTAGCCCCAGGAGGAAGTCAAGAAATGGCCACAGCCATCGCAACAGATAATTTTGGAAATTATGTGGTAGGTGGCTTTTTTAGAAGTACGCTTTTTCAAAACAATACTGGAATCACTCCTTTACAAATTAATGGTAGTGGATACACTGATTTCTGGTATGCACGTCTAGCAACTACAGACTGTAATGGGGTTCTTCTAAGTATTGAAGAAGAAAATCTTTCTAAGGTTTCTATCTTTCCTAATCCAGCCACAGACTTTGTAGAGATAACTGGTGATCAAGAATTTACTTCTTATTCTATTTATAATATTTCTGGACAGCAAGTACTTTTAGGAAATTTATCTAACGAGCAACGACTGGATATTTCTTCCTTATCTTTAGGAATGTATTTTATAGAGTTGCAAGGAGACTCTGGTGTTTCTCAGGCTTTGAAATTGATTAAGTTATAGATTTTGTGTACGCTTTTGCGAAAGCGGTTAAGTAGTAGTAGTATACATAGACTGTTAATTCATTTAACAAAAAACATCATTTGTACGTAAATTCTTTAATTCTATACTAAACTTGGACTAAACCTTTCACAAACAATTGTTTACAACTCACTGCTAGGATTATATTGGGCACATAAATAAATAAACCATTCTAACTAATAGTATGACTTACAGCGAAGAAGTAGCTAAAGTATTAAATAATTTACTAACTAGAAATTACGATGCAGCTGCTGGCTATGGCTTAGCCGCAGAAAAAGTAAGAAGCCCTAGATTAAAACATTTCTTTACCCATCAGGAACAGGAGCGCTATAAATTTGGACACGAATTAAAAAAAGAGATCTCAAATTACGGTGAAACTCCAGATAAAGGAACCAGCTGGCAAGGAGATACACATCGCACCTGGATGAACATCAAATCAACACTTCTATCAAATAATGAGGAAACTATATTAGAAGAAGCAATTCGTGGAGAGAGAACAGCAGTAAAGGAATACAATTCTATTATAATGGAAAACACTTTACCGCCGTCGACTAAAAACATGATAGCCACGCACAGAAATAACATATTGAATGCGCTTACTAGAGTAAATAATGAGAGAGAACTAGCATCATAAAGAATTTACAAGAATTCTTTTAAGCCTGATCAAAATTTGATCAGGCTTTTTTTTTGTTAGAAACTTTCTTTGAACTGCCGCGATTGTTTATAAAAACATTTTTAAAAAGGAGCTCAATAACCTATATTTAAAGTCCTAAAATAAATGTAAAACTATAATTTTATAATTCTCTTAATCAGTAATTTATAACTGATTATCAGTTCCTTTTAGACTCTTATAATTTTGCTAATAACACTTCATAAATTACGTATATGTATCTCATTTTTGACACAGAAACAACAGGATTACCTAAACGCTGGGATGCACCCTATACAGATACAGATAACTGGCCTAGAGTCATTCAAATAGCCTGGCAGTTGCACGATGAAATGGGTCACCTTATAGAGGCGCAAGATTACCTGGTACAACCCGATGGTTTTGATATTCCCTATGATGCAGAGCGCATCCATGGAATCTCTACTGCGCTGGCTCAAAAAGAAGGTATTCCTCTTGTAGACATGTTGGAGAAATTCAACATAGCATTGAGCAAAACAAAATTTGTCGTAGGTCAGAATTTAAAATTTGATCTGAATGTTACTGGCTCCGAGTTTGTACGTACTCAAATAGGCAACGATTTACAAGAGTTACCCGTACTCGACACTTGTACAGAACACACTGCAAATCTATGTAAGATTCCAGGAGGCCGTTACGGTAAATTTAAATTACCTACCCTTACCGAGTTGCACCAATTTCTATTCAACCAACCTTTTGGAGAGGCACATAATGCAACCGCAGATGTGGAGGCAACCACTCGTTGCTTTTTAGAACTCCTTAGAAAAGGACAATACGCTTTAGAAAAATTAGGTTTTGAGGATGGATATATGGCACGCTTTCGCGAAAGCAACCCTGCAACCATTCCACCGGTAGGGATAAAACATGTCAACCTTAAAAAAGCATCAGAAAGACTTCATACGGATACTGGCCCAGAAATTTCTAAGGAAGAAATCAAAGAAAATCTAAATGAATTAAGTGATGCTAAATTTGCGCATCTTCACAGCCACAGCCAGTTTTCTATCCTACAATCTACGGCGAGTGTAAAGGACTTAGTTCAAGCCGCAGCCGCAAACAATATGCAGGCAGTTACCATGACTGACCATGCAAACATGATGGGTGCGTTTCATTTTGTAAGAGCCGTAAAGGCCTATAATGCAAGTCTTGTAGATGCTGAAGATGGAGAAGAAAAAGAACCTATAAAACCCATTATAGGTTGTGAGTTTCAGGTATGCGAGGACATGAATGACCGCACACACAAAGACAACGGTTACCAGATTGTAATTCTTGCCAAAAACAAAAATGGTTATCACAATCTGGCAAAAATGGCAAGTAGAGCTTATACAGAAGGCTTTTATTATTTGCCTAGAGTAGATAAAAAACTGATTGAAGAATACAAGGAAGACCTTATTGTTCTTACCGGAAACATGTATGGTGAAGTTCCTTCTAAGATATTGAATCTAGGAGAAAATCAAGCTGAAGAAGCTTTATTGTGGTGGAAAAAACACTTCGGCGATGATCTTTATGTAGAAGTGATGCGTCATGGTCAAGAGGATGAGAATCGAGCTAATGAAGTATTGGTCAATTTTGCTCGCAAACATGGGGTCAAAATAGTAGCTACTAACAATACGTACTACATACATAAAGAAGATGCAAATGCACATGACATTTTATTGTGTGTAAAAGATAACGAAAAACAAGCAACACCCATAGGTCGTGGACGCGGGTACCGCTATGGATTGCCTAATCAGGAATACTATTACAAGTCTGCCCAAGAGATGAAGGAACTCTTCAAAGACTTGCCAGAAGCCATTTTGAATGTGCAAGAAGTCGTTGATAAAGTAGAAGCTTATGAACTCGCTAGGGATGTATTACTTCCAGCTTTTGATATCCCTGAAGAATTTATAGATCTTAATGACGCCAGCGGGAAAACTAAAAACGGAGAAAATGCCTATTTAAAACACCTTACTTACGAAGGAGCGAAAATACGTTACGGAGAAGATTTTGGAGATGATATCAAAGAACGTCTCGATTTTGAACTGAGCGTTATTCAAAATACAGGTTATCCAGGTTATTTCTTGATCGTTTGGGATTTCATCAAGGCAGCAAGAGAAATGGATGTTGCCGTAGGCCCGGGACGTGGATCTGCTGCTGGCAGTGCCGTGGCTTATTGTTTAAGAATTACAAATGTAGACCCTATTCACTACGACTTACTATTTGAACGTTTCCTGAACCCAGATCGGGTATCGATGCCAGATATTGATATTGATTTTGATGATGAGAATCGGTACAAAGTCATGGATTATGTAATTAATAAATATGGCTCTTCCCAAGTAGCACAAATTATTACTTATGGTACCATGGCTGCAAAGTCCTCCATAAGAGATACAGCAAGAGCCCTAGATTTACCCTTGCAAGATGCCGATAGAGTTGCAAAATTGATTCCCGATTTTGCCAAGTTAAAGAAGATTTTTGCATTAGAGGATAATGAAATCAGTGGTAATTTCCGTGGAGATGATGCTGATATGGTTCGTGAACTGAGGAATCTCGCTGCCGGAAATGACCTTACCGCAGAAACACTTAAACAAGCTAGAATCCTAGAAGGCTGTGTTAGAAACACCGGTGTCCACGCTTGTGGGGTTATTATAACACCAGATGACCTTACTAATTTTGTTCCTGTAGCAACAGCAAAAAATTCTGACCTTTATGTAACACAATTTGACAACGAAGTCGTAGAAAGTGCTGGGTTATTAAAAATGGATTTCTTAGGATTAAAAACCTTAAGTCAGATCAAGGATACCGTTGCTATTATTAAAGAACGTCATGGAGTAGAGGTGGACATAGAGTCCATTCCATTAAATGATGAGAAGACCTATGAGTTGTTCCAGCGTGGAGAAACAACTGCTATTTTCCAGTATGAAAGTGTGGGAATGCAAAAATACATGCGAGAACTCAAGCCTACACAGTTTGCCGATCTTATTGCTATGAACGCTTTGTATAGACCTGGGCCCTTAGAATATATTCCAGAATTTATTGATCGCAAGCACGGTCGTAAAGACATTGTTTATGATCTAGATGCCATGGAAGAATACCTAAAGGAAACGTATGGAATTACCGTGTATCAGGAGCAAGTAATGCTGCTGTCTCAAAAACTAGCCAATTTCTCAAAAGGAGATGCTGATGTACTGAGAAAAGCAATGGGTAAAAAGCAAATTGCAACACTGCAAAAGATGAAGCCGCAATTTCTAGATGCAGGAGAAGCAAATGGACATGATCGCACGATTTTAGAGAAAGTCTGGAAAGACTGGGAAGCATTTGCATCCTATGCCTTTAACAAATCGCACTCCACTTGTTATGCATGGATTGCTTATCAGACGGCTTACTTAAAAGCAAACTATGGTGCTGAATTTATGGCAGCCACATTGTCTAACAATATGAACCAGATCAAAGATGTGACAAAATTTATGGATGAATGCCGTCGCATGGGACTTGATGTATTAGGTCCTGACGTAAATGAATCTAACTATAAGTTCACGGTGAATCCTAAAGGAGCCATACGTTTTGGAATGGGCGCTGTGAAAGGATTAGGGCATGGAGCCGTAATGACTATTATAGATAATAGAAAAGAAGGTGATTACAAAAGTATCTTTGATATGGCAAAACGTGTAGACTTGAGAGCTGCCAGTAAAAAATCATTTGAAGCACTTGCCCTAAGCGGTGGCTTTGATAGATTGGGTGGAGAAAATAGAGCACAGTTTTTCCATCAATTTGATAACGGTCAGATTTTCTTAGAACAAGTAGTAAAATATGCTCAAAAGTTTCAGGAGAACGAAAACAGTGCACAAGTGAGTCTTTTTGGAGAAGCAAGTGATGTACAAATTCCTGAACCACAGTTGCCTATTTGTGAAGATTGGGGAACCATGGAAAAACTCAAAAGGGAAAAAGAAGTCGTAGGAATATACATTTCTGGACATCCTCTAGATGATTATAAAAAGGAGATAAAATTCTTTTGTAATGCAAATCTTGCTGCTATGAAGGAACTAGAACCACTAGTCAATAGAGAGCTTAGCTTTTGTGGTGTTATTACAGAAGCGCGACACATGATGAGCAAGGCAAATAAGCCTTGGGGAATTTTTACTATGGAAGATTATGATGAAACTCTAGAATTCAGAATGTTTGGTGAGGATTATTTAAAATTTAGGCATTTCTTAGTTCCTAATAGCTTCTTACATGCCAAAGTGAAAATACAACAAGGCTGGATCGATAAGAATACTGGAAGACCTCGTGATCCACGTATTTTATTCACTCAAATGGCACAGTTACAAGATGTGATGGCAAGTGCTGCCAAAAAGTTAACTATTGAATTACATGTGAGCGAGGTTTTAGAAGAGCGCATTGAAATTTTAAAGGAGGCACTGGATCAACATCAAGGAGATCATCGCTTATATTTTAACCTCAAAGATCATGAAGAAAAGATCTCCATAGACATGTCTGCTAGATTACAAAAAGTGAATGTGAGTGGAGAGTTGCTGGCATTGCTTGATGAGCACGAAATCACTTATGGTGTAGGTTAAAGTTGCAAGGATTGTGATTTTTTATAAAATATAAATTTTTTGAAATAAATTGAAATCGCAATTCTGACTAAATCGCATGTCAAAAAATCTGTTCCCTGTACATTTCGCTTTGAAAACTTCCATTTCTCTTATTCAAAAAATTATATTTGTTACATTAATAAGCCATCATGCAGTTTAACATCACAAAAGACTTTATAGAAGAGGTCCAATCACTGATTGAAGCCAGTAACAGCAAACAGCTAGAACATATTCTGGAAGAACTTCACTTTGCAGATATTGCAGAGATTATTGAGGAGCTCAATCTCGGGCAAGCTGTTTTTATTGTAAAACTTCTTGATTCAGAAAAGACTTCTGAAGCTTTAATGGAACTGGATGAAGACCAACGGGATCGCATATTAAATGAACTTTCTCCAAAGGAAATCGCAGAAGAGCTGGAAGAAATGGATACGGATGATGCTGCCGATATCTTAAACGATCTTCCTGATAATATTGCTCAAAAAGTCATTAATGAAATCGAAGATGAGCAACATGCAGAAGATATTGTCGACCTATTGCGTTTTGAAGAAAATAGCGCGGGTGGACTTATGGCAAAAGAACTCGTTCGTGTTAATGAAAACTGGACTGTAACAGGCTGTGTAAGCGAAATGCGAGCACAAGCCAAAAACGTAACCCGTGTCCATTCTATATACGTAGTTGATAATAACAATAAACTCAAAGGAAGGCTCTCCCTAAAAGACCTTCTTACTAATAAAGAATCCACGCCTATAAAAGACGTCTACATTCCTAAAGTAGATTTTGTAACTGTAAACACACCTGGTGAAGAAGTCTCTCGCATTATGCGTAAATACGATCTTGAAGCCATTCCAGTAGTTGATGAACTAGAACGACTTGTAGGACGTATTACAATCGATGATATTGTAGATTTCATTACAGAAGAAGCAGAGAAAGATTACCAACTAGCGAGTGGTATTTCTCAAGATGTAGAAGCAAATGATAGCATCTGGGAACTTACTCGAGCGCGTTTGCCTTGGCTGGTATTGGGCCTTCTAGGCGGTGTAGGAGCCGCTGCTATTATGGGTAACTTTGAAGAGACCTTTGAAAAACACGCTGTGTTATTTTTCTTTACACCATTAATCGCTGCGATGGCAGGAAATGTAGGAGTACAATCCAGTGCTATCATTGTACAAGGTATTGCAAATGACGACCTAAGAGGAAGTATAGGTAATCGTTTGATTAAAGAGGTGTTACTGGCCATGTTAAATGGAGTTATTCTAGCCCTTCTTTTATTTGCCTATACCTTTGCTGTTGACGGCGATATCCTTACCTCGCTTGCCATTTCTACATCGCTATTTGCCGTGATTATAGTAGCTGGTCTGGTAGGTACTTTTGTCCCTTTAGCATTACATAAACGAGGCATCGATCCAGCACTGGCGACCGGTCCATTTATAACTACTAGCAATGATATTTTTGGAATATTAATTTATTTTTTAATCGCAAAAGCTATTATTGGTATTTAGATAGATGATTTTACTTTTGCTTTTTCTGTACTTAAGAAAATAGAAGTTTATCTTCAGATAGCTCAAGGCGAAAGCGGAAACAGTACAAATACATAAACACTTTTCTAACTTTTGATTTATTAAAAACTCTCTTCCAATGCGTATCTTCACTCGATGAAAACGGCTACGGTTAAAGAAGTAAAGGAAGAACTCAAATTCAGATCTGATCAGGACTTGATGAAGATAATCCTGCGACTTTCTAGATTTAAAAAAGAAAACAAAGAACTCCTCACGTACCTGCTATTCGAATCTACAGACGAAGATGAGTACGTAGCAAACGTGAAAACGCTGCTGGATACTATGTTTCTAGCATTAAATACCGCAAACAATTACCGTTTACAAAAAGGAGTACGCAAAGTACTGCGTGAAGCAAAAAAATACGTGCGCTATTCTGGAAGTAAGGAGACAGAAGTTTCTGTTTTGATTCATTTTTGTCGCTTAATGAGAGAAACACATTCTCAGGTATTACACAGTAAAACCATGCGTGATTTAATGGATAGGCAGCTCATTCTTATAAAAACGCGCATCTCCACTTTACATGAAGACTTGCAATATGATTTTGAACAAGAACTAAATATGGTAGAGTTTTAATAAAAAAAATGACAATAAGGACCCTCAAAACTTGATTTTTAGATCACTTTAAGAATTTTACAGTTGTAAAAGAACCTATAGTTTTGAAACGTTTGTAACACAAAGATATGCATCAGTACTTATGAAAATACTTCACCTCGACAGCAATCATGATATTCTTACAGAAAAACTAAAGAGAGCTGGTTTTGAAAATTATTTTGATTTCACCTCTTCTAAGGAAGACCTCATGCCACTAATTAAGAACTATGAAGGCCTTATCGTGCGCAGTAGATTCCCAATAGACAAAGAGTTTTTGAAGATGGCCACTTCTTTAAAATTTATAGGACGTGTAGGCGCTGGCCTTGAAAACATAGATGTAGAATTTGCAAATGCACAAGGAATATCTTGTTACAATGCACCCGAGGGCAATAGAAATGCAGTAGGAGAACATGCTTTAGGAATGTTGCTTTCTGTTTTCAATCATCTCAATAGAGCTGATAAGGAAGTGCGATCTGGTTTATGGCGCAGAGAAGAAAACCGCGGAATAGAACTCGAAGGAAAAACTGTAGGGCTTATAGGTTATGGCCATATGGGTAAAGCATTTGCAAAAAAACTATCTGGATTTGATTGCAAAGTAATTTGTTATGACATTAAAAAAGGTGTTGAAGATACATATTGTGAGCAGGTAAGTCTACAGGAATTACAAATACAATCAGATGTTTTAAGCCTTCACATCCCACAAACCGAACTTACTATTAAAATGATTGATGCTGATTTTATTGCGGCATTTGATAAGCCCTTTTACCTCATCAACACCGCGAGAGGAAAGTCTGTTGTCACAGAGGATCTCGTCGCTGCGATTAAAACAAATAAAATTTTAGGTGCAGGACTTGATGTTTTAGAGTATGAGAAAGGCTCTTTTGAATCCCTATTTCGCCCTGAGCTACCTGAGAATAAACTTCTGCTTAAAAAAACAGAAAGCGAGATTCCTAAAGCATTTAAAGAACTGTTAGAAATGGATCAAGTTTTGTTGAGTCCCCATGTGGCTGGATGGACCGCAGAGTCAGCATATAAACTAGCCGAAGTCATCGCAGATAAAATTATCGGAAAGCACACAACATTAAGAAAAAAGCAGCCAAAGTAGACAACATCTTCTTTAAATGTAAAACTTTTGTGGTAAAGAAACATGATGTGAAAACATCTAGGATGACCAGTACATGATTATCGCTGCACCTTCTGGCAGCAAAAGTGTATCAATAAATAAAAAAGCAAGCCAGCAAAAGAGCCTTTAAAAATGGACACCAACTATTTTGATAAAAGCAAACAAGGGTTCCTCATTAATTACCGAATCACTAATTCAACAGGTTTACGGAGAGAACTGATGACAAATGGAATAGAAACAGTCCGTATTGTAGAAATGTTGATTATGGTAAATTTAGGTGGATGTATAGATTGCGATGATCGCAGAGTAAAGCTTTGGAAATTTAGTAAGGAACACCTATTTGAAAAATAACATACATTTACAGCAACCAATCTAACATATTAACCAATGAGTACAGAAGAAAACGATAGCGAAAAAGGCAACTTTGACAGTGCTAAAGAAAAAGCAAAAGAAACATTTAACGATGCTGCTAATAGCGCAAAAGAAAGTGCCAGAGACTTTCAACAGAACTTTAATCAAACTGTCAATAATCAAGATAACAAAAAGGTTCTAGCAGGGGTTCTTGGAATATTTTTTGGTGGATTAGGAGTTCATAAGTTTATTCTAGGTTATAATCAAGAAGGGATCATTCTAGCAGCGGTAACCTTAGTAGGAATTATTACCTCTTGTATTTTTGTAGGGGCACTATTTGTTTGGATTCCAGGAGTAATAGGGTTGATAGAAGGTATCATCTATCTCACAAAGTCAGACGAAGAATTCTATCACACGTATCAATTTAATAAAAAATCTTGGTTTTAGATTAATGATTATCAGATACTTAATACCTTTAATGTTAAGTTTAAGGTCTTTTTTTGTGATCTAATATTATTGGTCTTAACTTTGCCTTAACACATGCATGCTTATTTATGCTTGTTGTTAAAACCAATGGCCTTAAAAATTCTAGTTCTCAGTACTACCAACTCCACCTTAGGTCCAATGACTCAAGGATTCCTAGATTATTATAGCTCCAAGAAAACACAAGTTCTAAGCGCTGGAATAAACCCCTTGCCCATCCACAGTATGGCCTTAAAAGTTATGGATTCTTTAGGCATACCCGTAGAGACATCTAGAATGAACTTTACAGATGTAGAAAAAATAACATTTGATTACATCATTACTTTTTCAGATCAAGCACATCAACTGGCTAATGAAAAAGCTAAAAAAGCTAAGGTTTTTCATCTAAAAATGGGTGATTTAGATAAAACTCGAGGGACGGATAAAGAATTAAAAATTGCTTTTAAATCTAGCCGCAAGGAGTTGCAAGAATACTGCATAGAATTTGCAGAGCAATACCTTCAAAAAAAGACAAAAAAGTCCTAACGTTTGTCAGGATCATAATCTAAAGGCAACATACCAGACACTTTTAGATTAGAAACAAATCCGCCCGTTTTCAAGACTTGATAATTGAGAACATTTCCAGCCTTTGAAATCACTAATTTTGGGATTTCAAGATATATAGCGGACTGGAAGTTCTTGGAATCTACGATTCGGTATGTTTTTTCTCTAAAATCAACCACATAGAACTCTCCTTTTTTCCTGCTTCTAATATGATCTTTTACAGCCACTTTTTTTCTATCAAAGACGAGATGATACCCTTCTTCTTCAAATCTATTTTCGGCAATTAGTTTAAATAATCGCAATTCAGAAACTTTATATGCACGCTTGCGATGCCGTCTTACCCATCTTTTTTTAGCATCTTTTTCATTTAATTCTTTAAAAAATGCACTCCCTACAAAGTAGGATGATACCATACGGTGAGTAGAAATCTCTAGGCCTCCACTAATTTGTATATGTTCTGAGCTTAGCTCTTCAAAGGTGATCTCAAAACCTGTCAGGTCGTAAGTTACTATATAATTTAAATCTCTATTTTCTATCAGTACTGGCTCTTGGGAAAAGGCACTCATTACACTGGTAGATGGGTTAAAACGCATTCTCACTTTGTCGAGATTGAGAATTTTACATTCCTTTGCAATTAAAGTTGTTCCTAAAAACTGTTTTATAAAATACCGCTCCTTTTTCTCACGACTCCATGGATCTAGATCGATATAAACGGCTGGTAACTCTCCTATTTTGGGTTGTAATTTGAGTGGAGAGAAGTCGGTATTTAAGGGGTCATTAAAAGATTGAGATTCATATCCTAAAAGACTTACCGTAAAAACACTCTGACTATTTTCATAATAAAGTATCTCAAAATTCCCATCCAGATCTGATATAGTCCCTTTTGAAGTGCCAGAGAAGTATACATTTACTGAAGGCAATGCTTTATTAGTAACTGCATCTACAATGTTTCCCTTAATTGATTGCGCGTTAACTGATACAGGAATCGAAATAAGAAATAGAAGTAAAAGGATTCTTTTTTTCAAAACACATTTATTATTTATAAGGAAGATAATCTGAAGGTAATAAACCGCTCTTTCCTAATCGAGCAAAATAACCTTGAAATATTAAAGAACCTTTATTCGTGGCAATACCATCTACTCCTATGGCTTTTCCATTATTATTAATAAGTATAATTTGTGATAATGGAGCTATTCTAGATATGTTTTTATAGGCGTCTATAATAGTATATACATCATTTCTAAAACTTACTTTATAAAACTCTCCTTTCTTCCTAACCCTTATATGTTCCTTTATTGCCACTTTCTTATCATCGTAGAAAAGCTGAAAACCAGCGCTATCTAAACTATCCGCACACAATGATCTGTAAAAAAAAAGACCTGATAATGGGTAGAATTTTTTACGGTTTTTAATCGAGCGTTTTAATTTACGCTCTTTTGAATACAATTCATTGAACTTTGATGTACCAGCACCTTCTGTTAGAAAAGGAGACAATGAAAATAAAAGAGGCTTTCCTCTATCCAGGCTTTTTATGAGAGAAGTATCCATTTTTTTAAAATGCATATCAAATAACGCCACATCTACTTCAATCAAATACCCTAATTGTTTGTTCTCGACTTTTATAGGGACTCTAGAACGAGCAGATAATATGGCAGTAGACGGATTAAATCTAAGTTTAATGCTATCCATGTTAACCATCGTACAGCTTTCTGCTAGTTCTGTACCACCTAAAAAATATCGTTTAAAGTAGTTTTCTTTTCTGACCCTAGTCCATGGATCTGAATCTATAATTGCAGCATCTAATTCATCCACCTTTTGAATTAATTGAATAGCACTCAAATCTACCTTTGCAGGATTTCTAAATCGCAATGATTCATAACCCATCATTCTTATGACCAACCTCGCATCTGTATTTGTAGGGTAATTTAGAGTGAAATCACCGTCAAAATTGGTAATTACACCTATAGTTGTGCCGTCTATATATACAGAAGCACCGCTTATGGATTCTTGTGTTTTGCTATCTATTACCTTACCTATTAATTTTTGTCCATGAGAGATAAAAGTCAAAAAAAATAAACAAGAAAGCAGTAAGATTTTCATCTTTTGTAAATTATTCCTCTTCTTCGCTTCCATCTTGTTGGTTAAAGTACTTTGATTCCATCTCTGCTTGAAACTCTTCTAAAACTGGTTTTACAGTGCTTTCTGGAAGATCTGCAATGCGTATATACATCAAACCGTCAACTGCATTATTAAATAAAGGATCTACATTGAAAGCAACGACTTTAGCATTTTGTTTTACATACTTTTTAATCAAAACTGGCAGCCTCAACTCATTAGGTTCCAGTTCATCAATAATTTTATCGAATTTATTTAAATCTGCCTCACTTTCATCAAATATAAAGTCCTTGTCAGCATCTTCCAGTTTTACTTTAAAGTCTTTCTTAGGTGTTATGTATTGCGCCACATAAGGATCGTAATAATTACTCTTCATAAATTCAATCATGAGAGACTTAGAGAAATTAGAGAATTTATTGCTAATGCTCACACCACCTATAAGGTACTTATGCTCTGGAAACCTTAACGTACAGTGTACAATTCCTTTCCACAATAAGAACAGTGGCATAGGCTTTAATTGATATTCTTTAATGATAAATGCGCGTCCCATTTCTATGGACTCACTCATCATTTTGTGTAACTCTGGTTCAAATTTAAAAAGTTCATTTAGATAAAACCCATCCAGACCATACATCTTACTGATTTCACTTCCCATACCCATTCGGTAAGCTCCCGCAACACGATTTGCGTCACGGTCCCACAAAAACATTTGATGATAGTAATCGTCATAACGGTCTAGATCAGTAGCATTATTTGTACCTTCTCCTATAGCTCGAAAAGTTATTTCTCTCAACCTTCCTAATTCTATTAAAACATTAGGAATATGTTCTTTCTTAGCCAGAAACACTTCATAATTCTTTGATTCCAGCAAACGCTTATCTCCCATTTCACGCAAGGCGTCTACTTCATGAATCATCGCTTTTTGATCTACTGTATCAATAATTTTTTTAGGTGACTTTGGTATTTTGATCGAGTTAGGAATATCACTCAATTTTTTTGCTTCTTTCTCATAAGGCTTAGAAAGCATGTAGGTTTTTTTACGTAGGAACTCTGTAAAGTCATCCAGGGTTTCATGTTCCTTTTGCGCTTTCAAAGATATAGGGTTACCGATCCTTACTTTTACTACACGCCGTTTTTGAGATAAAACTTCAGAAGGTAATTTGGCCGTTCTAAAAACATCACTAAGCTTTGCGAGCCTATAAAACATGTTGCTGTTTTTTGCATGAAAATAAATAGGAATGACAGGAACTTCAGCACGTTGCACTAATTTCATAGCACTTTCCTCCCATTTTTTATCTACTACTAGTTTACCGTCTTTATAAGTAGAAACTTCCCCCGCAGGAAAAATACCTAATGGCAAGTCACTTTTAAGATGTCTAATTGCCTGCATAAAACCTGCGGTACTAGATTTAGCATCTTTGCGATCTTCAAAAGGATTTACCGGCATGATATAAGGCTTTAAGGGCTCAATACGATGCAATAAAAAATTTGCGATAATTTTATAGTCAGGTCTGTGATCTAAAAGAAGTTTGAGCAGTAATAATCCATCTACTCCACCTAAGGGATGATTAGATATGGTAATAAAACCTCCTTTTTTAGGAATCCTTTTTAAATCTTCTTCTGGAATTTCGAATTCAATTTGAAGGTCTTCTAATAAAGCGTTTAAAAATTCTGTAGTATTCTTATCCTTATGCCTATTGTACAATTTGTTGAGAGAGGAAATGCGCAAAACCTTCATCAATGTCCAACCACCCAGCGTACCTAGAAAGCCATATTTATCTATGTTGATAGCTTTTGCTACCTCTTTTGCGTTGACTAATCCCATAAATATTGATTGGTTGTAAGTTTACAAATATAATGTAATTGTAAACTGACTATTCTTTAACGACTAATTGCAGCGTTTCTTGTGCACGTTGCTTTAATAATACGCTCTTTCCAGACTCTATAAATTCAATAGCATCGCCGTCATAATGCCTTACCGTATACAAAGAAACACCTTCTACATGACTTACTTTGTAACGCAATTCTAAATCCTTAAGGAGCTCGTTTATCTTAACATATTTATCCTCAACACAAAGAGAAAAGCTTATCGCACTATTTTGTATCAAGCCAACTTGCATTTTATGACTGCTCAACTCTTGAAAAATATCCGAGATGTTATTTTCTCCTATAAAACTGAAGTCCCTAGAGGAAATCTTAAGAAAAACCATATTATTTCTCACAATATAGCAAGGTGTCAAGGGCTCGATAGTTTCTACAGCCGTAATCACTGTCCCTTCATCCCGGGGATTTATAAATGACTTTACATAAAGAGGGATTTCTTTTCCTTGAAGCGGTTGTAATGTTTTAGGATGAATGACAGAAGCTCCATAAAACGCCAGCTCAATTGCCTCGTTGTATGGGATTTTATTTAATAAAACAGTTTGCTCAAAAACGCGTGGATCTGCATTAAGAACGCCAGGTACGTCTTTCCAGATAGTTACTCCAGAACCATTGAGACAATACGCTAGAATAGCCGCCGTATAATCACTTCCTTCTCTACCTAGAGTAGTTGTAAAACCATTGTCATCAGATCCAATAAAACCTTGTGTAATAAATAATTGACCCTGACAGGAATTAGCTATCAATTTCTCACTTTCTTGCCAGTTCACACCAGCGTCACGGTATTTACGGTCTGTTTTTATGAGCTGTCTGGCATCTTTCCATAACACAGGAATCCCACAAGCATTAAAAAAAGCAGCCACTATTTTTGTTGAGAGCAACTCTCCATGACTCACGACCTGATCATAAAGAAAACTATAGTTTCTACTTTGGTTGCGCAGCATTTCACCTTTAAGGGATTCAATAATAGATTTAATTTCCTTTTTAATTCCGCTTTCGCGAAAGCGGGACAACCATAACTCCTCTATCCCTTCAACAGGCATTTCTAGACCCTCAATAATTTGCTCATGTTTGTGGTGTAAATTATCAATAAGATCGAGGTAAGCTGCATCATTCTTTTGATAGCTGTAAATAATATCTTCTAAGGCATTTGTGGTTTTTCCCATAGCCGAAACAACTATTCCTAAGTTTTCATAGCCCATGATCTGTAGTACTTTCAACACATTACGTACCCCAGCTGCATCCTTGACTGACGCACCACCAAATTTGTATATTCTCATCTATCTATTAATGTAATTATCTAATGACTTTTGATCCATTTGAGCAAGATACCAATCCTTAGCGATAGTCGCTCCGGTACTTTCATAAAACTCCACTGCATTTTTATTCCAATCCAACACAACCCATTCCACACGTCGCACTTTTTGATCGTAGGCATACTTCAATACTTTATCATACAAAGCTTTTCCTACACCTTTGCCACGCATTTTTTCTGTCACAATGAGATCTTCAAGATGAATAGTCTTGCCTTTCCAAGTAGAAAAACGTGGATAGCACAAACTTATACCTTCTATCTTACCATTGTATAAGCCCACAAAACAGATAAAAATAGCCTCTGCACCTAATCCATTTCTCTCCAGTTCTTCCCTAGTAACCTCTACCGCATCCGGTTCTTTTTCAAAAACAGCAAGCTCTGTGATGAGCTCCAAGACTCTAGGATAATCTTTTTTTACAGCTTCTCTTACCTCTATCATGGAATTAATTTTAGGTAAATATAAATGACGCTATGTAAAGAAATGTAAAAAGTATCTAATACAACCTTATAGTTGCTGGCTTTTTATTTAAGATATTTGCACAACTAATCTTATTATGGCTACAAAGAATCAATCCTTAGGAGAATTTATTATTGAAAACCAATCTGATTTTCAATACAGTAGTGGAGAGCTTTCGAGACTTATTAACTCGATAAGACTGGCTGCAAAAATGGTCAATCATGAGGTTAATAAAGCTGGTCTAGTTGATATAACGGGTAGTGCTGGCGAGATCAATACCCAAGGTGAGGATCAACAAAAACTTGATGTTTTTGCAAATAACACCTTTATTAGAACTCTGACCAATAGACAAATCGTTTGTGGTATCGCTAGTGAAGAAAATGACGATTTTATAACTATTGAAGGAGAACGTAAAGACCATGGTAATAAATATGTAGTTGCAATGGACCCTCTAGATGGTAGTTCTAACATAGACGTAAACGTTTCTGTAGGAACCATTTTTTCAATTTACAGAAGGATCACTCCGGTAGGTACTCCTGTGCAGTTAGAAGATTTTCTTCAGCCAGGAAACATGCAAGTAGCAGCTGGATATATTATTTATGGAACTTCTACCATGTTAGTTTATACCACTGGTAATGGAGTAAACGGCTTCACGCTTAATCCTGCACTAGGAACTTATTACCTATCACACCCTAACATTAGCGTTCCAGAAGATGGCAGCATCTATAGCGTTAATGAAGGAAATTATGTTCATTTCCCTCAAGGTGTTAAGGACTATATCAAATACTGCCAAGAAGAGGAAGGAGGCAGGCCTTATACCAGCCGTTATATAGGGAGCCTGGTGAGTGATATCCATCGCAATATGATTAAAGGTGGCATTTACATGTACCCTAAGAGCTCTAAAGCTAAAAAAGGAAAATTAAGACTATTGTATGAATGCAACCCTATGGCTTTCATAGTAGAGCAGGCTGGTGGAAATGCGAGCGACGGGCATCAAAGAATTATGGATTTAAAGCCCACAGAATTACATCAACGTGTTCCTTTCTATTGCGGAAGTAAAAACATGGTTACAAAGGCAGAAGAGTTCATGAGTAAATATCCCAAATAATTTATTTTAAATTTGCTTTGTAACAGGACTTAAAAGCTATTATAAAATAGAAAAAGCTTCAAATTCTATCCATAGCTTCTCTAAGCCTAATGTGGATAAATGCTTGATAATTTTGGGAAAGATACCGTGAAACGATTTAAACCTTGATCTATCACAACAAATCTCATTGCAAAACGCTCAGTGATCTCTATTGATATGGCAACGTATTAACAAGATTTCCATACTAGTATATTTGAATTTTTAGCACAGTTAAGCCATCATACCGCAGAGTTGGTATCTAGAATTGATCCCAGACTAAAAGGTATGGGCAGTATCAAGGTACGTCGCTTTATGCTTGTAAAGCTGTTCCTCAACTAAGTCGCGTAATTAAAGTAACGTAATCAAACTAAATAACATGCGGGACATTTTGCAAACTCATTCATCACCAATAACAACCAACTAAAAGAAGCTTTATAATACGTGCCATTTTAAAAGAAATGATCGAGAATTGAAAAAGATATATGGCAACGCGATCCTAATGACTTAACAAAGCTTACAGATTTCTATCCACAAACATGAATCATGCCCTACCAGATTTATTAAAAATTTAAATAGAAGTGGCATAATCCGAAATTTTATAGAAATTGTACCCTATATTGACACCATAATTAAAAAATAAACCTCTGTTTAACAAAACAAAAAAGTTATATAGCAGCATAACTGAACCTGTAAAAGCCGAAACAAAATGAACATGTATTAGTGAAATATATCTGTGATCGCATTAGGCAGCACACACATTAAAAATGTCAGATAAAATATTATAAATGGCATGATTAATTCCACAAAAACATCTAGAAAAGATGCCTTTAAACAAAAGAAAAACGATCTTCACGCTATAGATTATATCGCATAGAAAATCTACTCGTATAGTTGCGATAAATTATATATTTCGACAGGAAGAAGGGCTTATTTTACGGAAATACTTGAAAATGAATTATAAGATTGTAACTTTAAAATAAGTAATCATATTATAAAAAATGAATTTTAATCATCTTGCTGCGATAGCATCAATAGTCTTAGAAAGGTTCCAAATATCTAAATTCACAGAAGAAGAAGAAAATGACATCAAAAAGAATAGAAATACTAGGAAGTTTTGGAGTTAGTAAAACTTCATTAATACATCGTTTCGTAGACCACACTTTATCTGAAGACTACAAAGTAGCTATAGGTGTTCCTACCTTAAAGAAAGCTGTAAAAATAAAAACTAACTTATTCAATCTCATCATTTGGAATACTAAAGGAACCGAGAATGCGGAGGAAACAAGAAAAGCTTATTTGCTGGGATCAGAGGGTTTCAACTACGAGACTACTGTGACTAGACCTAAAACTCCTGCAAACCATATTAAACATAAGGAATATTTAAAAAACCCTTTTGGCAATGTGCCTAATATAACCATAGGAAATAGAGGTGATTTATTACCTAAAAGAAGCCTTTCCCAAAAAAAAAGAAATGAAATTTTTAGACATGCTCCTCAGTGCTAGAAAAAGGAAATAATGTGAAACGCCTGTTTGAAAGAATGGCAAAAAAACTCCTATCATGACATCGTATAATTCAACTAATGACTTTGTTGTACCTATTCAATTTATTTCTATAAACGCTCAAGGTTACATCAAAAAATCGGATCAAAATTTATTGAGATTCGAAGAAGAAACACCACTTAAGGAGGCACATCCATTCTTTGAATCAGTTCTTAGCTTATTTGATTCTAAAGCAGAACATATCAAATTAGACTGTGTAAACATGTTTGAACATTATTTTGATATAGAAGTAATAACGCGAAAAGATAATACTGGTGTGATCATTTTACGTGATCGCACACGCTTTTATAACCGCATTCAAGAAGTTGCTAAAAAACCTAATGAATCCAATATTTTCAATGAGGTTCTAAATTTGAAAAACGAATTACTCCAGGAAAAAGAGGTCTTCAAAAATAAATTTATAAAGAATTTTTCTTACGAAGTAAAAGGACCACTTACCCTAATTAATTCTTTTTCATCACTTTTATTAAAAGGAGATCTGGACCTAGAACAAACTAAACTGGTAGAAGCTGTAAAAGATCAAAGTGATACCCTAAGAAAGTTAATGGAGGCTATTATTGAGCTTTCACAGCTTAAAAGGGAAAAACCAGAATTAGCTAATGTTACTTTTTCATTTAAAGATTTGCTGAATCACATTCATTTCAGTTTTAATACAAAAATCAATATCTCTAACAACACCTTTGAAATGCTAATTTCAAAAGAGGTCCCAGAATTCTTAATAGGAGATAAAGGAAGAATCGAACAGATAATCAAGAACCTTATAGAAAACGCACTTCTTTACAATAAGGGCAATCATATAAAACTAGAAATTACTGAAAATAGTAGAAGAGCTGGTAAATCAAGTCTAAGATTTGTAGTGCATCATGAAGGAAGAGTTCCAGATTATCTAGAGGACAACTATGTACTTCGGGATCTAGAAAAAATTGAACCAGAAGGCTTGTACTTTTCTATAATCAGAGAACTGGTAGGGGCTTTAAACGGTACTATTTCTATTAGAAACATTGATGATAACATTACCCAGCAAATCATCAACCTAAAGATTTCTTTTCCTTTGCATCACATTCAGTTAAAAACCAAGCAATCTGAATATATTGAAAAATACAATTTTACCGAAAAAGTAAAAGTACTCGTTGCAGATGAAAACAACACCGCTCAGCTCACCACTCTAAAAATACTAATAAGCTCAAATAACTTTGATACGACGGTATACGATGACCCTAGGGAATTACTAGAAGCAGTAGAAAAACATGAGTACGATTTAATCTTAATGTCTTCCAGTATTTCACAAGTAGACTCTATAGAGCTTATAGGCATCATAAAACAATTTGCAAATAAAAACAATAAGAATATTCCTGTAATAGCTCTTACTGTACACACAAGTAAGGAAGATCTGGCAACTTATCTCCGTGCAGGATTTAAAGACATCATAAAGAAGCCCTATACCGATGATGAGCTATTAAATTCCATCTATAAAATGCTCGATTTGAAAAAATTCCTTTAGTAGCATCTATTTAGATTAAAAATAATTAACCCTGAATTTGCATAATCTTACAGCAAGCGCACTACAAACATCTTCTTTATGCAACCAAGAGTCGCAACAGCTCTCGAGATAAACGTGGCATTTGCTACAGTTCTATTTTCTTAAGGAAATAGATTATGGTGCAGTTATGACTTGAATGCAGGTTTAATTTAATGAGTCATTTTAATATCCGATGGGTATAAAACCTACCTATCTTTATTGAGAAGGTGTCTGTAATCTTCTAGATTCAAATGTCCATTGAAAATTTCAATAGAACGCTTCACAAGGTATTCAGCATCATCATCATTATATCCTAAGGCAGTGGCGTACTTTCTTAATAACTTATGCTCTGACTCATCCATACGATGGTCTGCAAAAACTACTTTAAAAAGATCATGCAGCCACTGCATACGCTCATCACTAGTATTGGGTGGTTCTACGGGATACAATTTTGGATCTTTCATAATTTGATCAAAATCAGCATCTGAAATGTCCAGAACAGACTTGAACCTATTGAGAACAACCTCTTCTTCCTTCTGCATTCCAGAAACTTGTGCAAGAGCAACTAAAGTTGCAAAATGACTTTTTTTTCTGGCCCTTTCTCCAGATACAAATAAACTTGAAAACGACATAATCTTTATTTAATTATTGCAAATATAAGAATAGCTCCTCTAGTAGAAATTAATTATTTAAGTTGAGATAACATTTCTGCAACCATGTTACTTAAGTCGTATTCATGCTTCCAGTTCCAGTCATTTCTCGCAGCGATATCTTCCATGGAACTGGGCCAGCTGTCTGCAATTTCTTGTCTGAAATCTGGTTCGTACACCATAGAAAAATCTGTTACATGCTTACGTATTTCAGCAGCAATTTCTTTTGGTGTAAAACTCATTCCAGCAAGGTTATAAGAAGATCTCTCTTTAATTTCATCTTCTGGAGCACGCATAATTTCTACCGTTGCTCTTACCGCATCTTCCATATACATCATGGGCAAGGCTGTATCCTCCTTAAGGAAACAGGTGTAATTTCCATCTGCCACGGCTTTATGGAAAATATCTACGGCATAATCAGTAGTTCCTCCACCAGGCAATGTTTTCCAAGAAATCAATCCCGGAAATCTTATGGAACGAACGTCCACTCCATATTTTTGATGGTAGTACTCACACCAGCGTTCTCCTGTTTGTTTACTAATACCATAAACCGTTGTAGGTTCCATAATCGTGTGTTGCGGTGTGTTTTCCTTAGGAGTCGTTGGACCGAAAACAGCTATACTGGACGGCCAGAAAATCTTATCCACTTTTCCATCTTTAGCAATATCTAACACATTCATTAAGGAGCCCATATTTAAACTCCACGCTTTTTTAGGAAACTTTTCTCCCGTGGCACTCAACATGGCTGCCATAAGATAGACTTCATTGATCTCATAATGCAAACAAACGTCCTCGATCTGGCTCTTATTCATTGCATCTAGTGTTTCAAATGGTCCAGAAGCCATTATCTCTTCACTTCCTTCTCGTATATCACTAGCAATCACCTGCTCACCACCATAAATCTCTCTCAACCTCATGGTAAGTTCTGTTCCTATCTGTCCGCAAGCGCCTATTACTAATACTTTAGTTGCCATTTTGTTTCTTTATCACAAAGATAAGAAGACATTTCAAGGGTAAATGTTAGTTTCCTTATAGTTTTAGAATCCTTACCTAATTAACGAGTAGCAAACTCGTAGATGTGATTGCTTTCTGCTCATCTAAAATCCAAGAATTGAACTCTAACAGGAGCTGTGTTCCTATCTTAATTCTGAATGCAGCAGAGAATAATTTTTTATTCAGCCGCTTTCGCGAAAGCGGAAATCCCAATAGTTCATAGATCGCATGAAATATCTTCCTTAAAAAGCAACAAAAGGGGATTCCTTAGGCTTCATTTTTTTGCGTTTGCTAGAATTTTGTGATCCATTAGTTTAATTTTTTGCGACATAAATTAGGCGTATAGTTTTTTATCAATGTAAATTTTGCGAAAATTGCAATGCTTGCTTTTTACATTTTTGCCTAATAAAAAATAAAATAAATCCTAAAAAACTCTTTAAATTATGTGCTTTGAGTATGTTTGTATATATCTTTTAATCTTTTATGAGACTATCTGTTTTTTTATTTTTATTCCTTCTTGCCTGTAAACCAGCAATGGTTGATGATGATTCAAACACTAAAAAAACAGACTATTCTGCCCTGAATTTACAAGCGTCAAAAATGACTCTAGTAGGTGAAGCACAAAAACAAGCCTTGCAATGGCAAGCTTTTCAAGACTTACTTACCGGGATAGAAAATTACGATCACTCTATTGAAACAACAAATAGCTTGATATCACATGTGGATAAAATGTTAGAGAATCCAAAAAAATCTTTTCAAGATCAATCCATCACATCACGTATAAAAGTCCTAAAGACCAGACTTCATATTTATAAATCATTTTTAGGATACCGGATAAAAACAAAGGAAGCTCAAGAACTAAAATACAACTATACCATCACCGCTCTTGACGAATTGTTACTTCAAATTAATTTGAGAGTCAATCAATTGGAGAAAAGTAATGAGCAACTTCTAATGGAACTCAAAGAAGACCTCGACCCAGAATAGGTATACAAGTGTATGTGTAACTAGCTTATAGCCTCCTGTAAAAATTAGGAGTTAAGATGATTTAAATTTAAAAGAAAACGGCCTTCCTAAAGGCTTTATACATGAAGAAATTCTAACGATCAATTACTGTTTGATGAAAATAAAGTTTTTGCTTAAGAAAAATCTTTACGCCCTAAGTTAATCCTGTTTTATGCTGTCCTTTTCAAAAAAAGTAACAGCTCGCCTTTTTATGGTAATATTCTCTTAATCCAGCGAAAATAAAATGCCTGTCATCTAATTTTAGACCATGCTTCAACCATTACTTCAATTTACTAAAAAGGGAATTTATTGCAAACCAGCCGGTATCTATCTAGATCCTTGGCAACCTGTAAATAAAGCATTAATTACGCATGGCCATGCAGACCATTCTCGATGGGGACACAAAAAGTACATTACTCACAATGATAATGTCCCTATCATAAGTCACCGACTAGGTGAGATCGATGTGTCTGGAGTTCCTTATAACGACTCCTTTTCTATCAATAATGTAAAGTTCTCATTTCATCCAGCGGGACATATTCCAGGTTCTTCACAGATACGAGTAGAACACAAAGGAGAAGTTTGGGTATTTACCGGAGATTATAAAACAGAAGACGACGGGATTTCTGCCGTTTACGAGCCTGTAACATGTGATACATTCATAACAGAATGCACCTTCGGTTTACCAGCTTTTAAATGGAGAGATCAACAACTGGTCATGGACGACATCAATATTTGGTGCGCACAAAATCACATAGAAAAGAAAACATCAGTCATCTTTGCTTATTCCTTAGGGAAAGCGCAACGTGTGATCAAGCATCTCGACACCTCTCAAATGAAAATTTACTGTCATGGAGCCGTTTATAAAATGACAGAAGTATTGCGACAGCAAATCGATTTTCCTCCTACTCATTTGATCACCAGAGAAACTACTAAAGAGGAGCTAGCTGGCCACATAGTTATTGCACCACCAGGAGCACATGGAAGTACCTGGATGAGGAAGATGGTTCCTTATGTAACGGCTAGTGCCAGCGGCTGGATGACCTTTAGAGGTGCAAGACGTAGAAAAGCAATAGATAAAGGCTTTGTGCTTTCTGATCACTGCGATTGGGATGGATTATTACAAAGTATTGAAGCCACTGGTTGTGAAAATGTGATTACCACTCATGGATATCAAGATATTTTTGCCAGATTTCTTAAAGAAGAAAAAGGACTTAATGCTATAAGTGAAAGAACACAATACGAAGGAGAAAATTCAGAATTAGAAACCGAAGAGAAAAATCAAATAGTAGAGACTGATCCAGGCACCGAAAACAACATTGCCGGGCAACATACTTCATCTGAAAGAAGCGAAGAAAATTCTTCTTCCAATTCAAATTCTGGTTCCACTTCAAGCACAGCGTCATGAAACAGTTTGCAGAACTTATAAGAACCATAGATGGAACTAATAAAACCAATCTCAAAGTAGCCGCTTTAACCGAATATTTTAAAACTGCCTGTGATGAAGATAAATTATGGACCATTGCTATACTCTCTCACAGACGCCCTAAAAGACCAGTAAACACTACCTTAATGAGAGAATGGGCCACACAAATAAGTGGCGTACCTATGTGGCTTTTTGAGGAAAGCTACCATATAGTAGGCGATCTAGCCGAAACCATTGCGCTCATTCTTCCTACCGAAAACGAATCCAGTGATAAAAGCCTTTCTCAAATCATCAAAGAAATTATAGCATTAAGACCTAAAGATGATTTGGATAAAAAAGCGTACTTACAAAGGAACTGGCTTCAACTCAATTACTACGAGCGATTTGTCTTTAATAAAATACTTACCGGTGGTTTTAGAATAGGAGTTTCTCAAAAATTAATGACTCGAGCGTTAGCAAACGCAACGGGTATAGACAAGGATACTCTAGCTCATAAACTCATGGGAAGCTGGACAGGAGAAAACACTACTTTTCAAGAATTGGTTTATGAAGATAATGAAGTAGCGATGCGTGGCAAGCCTTATCCCTTTTATCTCGCCTATGCCATAGAAAATGAGGTGAGTGACCTAGGAGATATATCGCAGTGGAGCGCTGAGCACAAATGGGACGGAATCCGATCACAAACTATCATAAGAGGTAATGAAATTTTTGTATGGTCCCGTGGTGAAGAATTAGTCACCGATAAGTATCCCGAATTTCAAAAGTTTCTAGATGTCCTTCCAGATGGAACTGTGATCGATGGAGAGATTTTACCTTTTAAAAATGGCGAAATCATGAATTTTAAGGATTTACAAACTAGAATAGGTCGTAAAACTGTTGGTAAAAAACTTCTCCATGATGTTCCTGTAATCATCGTAGCTTATGATTTACTAGAATGGAATGGTAAAGATTTAAGAACACTACCTTTTGAAGAAAGAAGAGCTATTCTAGACGATTTAGTTTTAAACCTACATAAAAAAGAAGAAGCAGTAACACAGGAAGAAAAAACACCCTTGCTTCTATCAGAAACGATGCGTTTTAATTCTTGGGAAGAACTGGCAACAGAACGTGACCTAGCAAGAGAGAAACGATCTGAAGGCTTGATGATCAAACGCAAAGACAGTCCCTACTTAGTAGGACGTAAAAAGGGCGACTGGTGGAAATGGAAAACAGATCCGTTTTCAGTAGATGCAGTACTTACTTATGCCATGCGAGGTCATGGAAGAAGAGCAAATTTATTTACCGACTACACCTTTGGGCTTTGGCAAAATGGTGAGCTGGTTACCTTTGCAAAAGCCTATTCAGGACTTACTGATGCAGAATTTCGCAAGGTAGATGCTTGGATTAAAAAAAATACGCTGGAACGCTTTGGACCAGTAAGGTCAGTAACGCCACATCATGTTTTTGAAATTGCTTTTGAAGGTATCGCTCCCAGCAAAAGACATAAATCTGGGGTAGCCACTAGGTTTCCAAGAATAGTAAGATGGCGCACAGATAAACCTATGGAAGAGGCAAATACGCTTGACGATTTGAAGGCTTTGATACCGTAACGTCAGAAATTTGCCAGAGCAAATTATCAAGGACTTCATGGAAACATTCCATAAAGACCGCTACAGTTAAAAGAAGCAAAAACTACATTAAACAATAACGACACCTCGATAAAATCTATACAATACCAGTACCAATAGTAAACATGTCAGAACTCAAAAATTTGTGGTTCATTTCATAGGCTCTTTAACCGTCCTGGCACCGCAAACACCCATTGCCTATGAGCATTTTCTTCAAGGAAAATCTATAATTTATAGCTATGGCTGCTCCATTAAAGAAATACTCAAAGTACCGCTTTCCATACAGATGTTGTGCTGAGCTCGTCGAAGTAGGAAATATGAATCGGGTGTTCGTTATAATAAATCAAAACCCTTGTATCCTCAATGAATATATCTTTTCTATAATTTTTAGAAATTTATTTTTTATGGATCAAGGCAACATATTCCATCGCAGCGGTAGCTGCAGTTTAAATTTTTAACGTGGAGAAAGAGCAAAAAAAATACCTAAAAGCCATATTTTTTTAGTGGGTGATAAAAGGTGAAATCAAGTCTGCCTTTTATGATATAAATCTGGTACTCTCTAACGCACACGACTCATCAAATCCACAGAAAAATCATGCAATTCTTTTTTATTCTCATCGCTTATAGAAAGCTGCTCTACAATCGTGAGTGCGTTATCTGTATAGTATTTAATTGCTTCTATCGTTGCTGCTGCACCGCCACTTTCTTCAAAGAATATTTTTACAATCTCTTTCTTTTCTTCGATTTGATCTTCATTCATTTCTTGATGATCGAGCGCAAACCACTCTTTTAATTCAGTGGCACAATCTTCGTTTTCTATGCTTCTTAGAAATAAATAGGTCTTCTTATTTTCTCTAATATCGCCACCTACTTCTTTACCGAAGGTTGCTGGATCACCGAAGGCATCTAAATAATCATCCATCAACTGGAAAGCAAGTCCCAGATGAATTCCATAATTATAAATCAATTCTTGCTCCTTCTTATCTACGCCAGCGATAATGGCACCCATTTGAAGTGCACAACCCACTAGAACAGATGTTTTTAGTTGAATCATCAACAAATATTCTGGAACCGTGACATCATCACGACTTTCAAAGTCTACATCGTATTGTTGTCCTTCACATACTTCAAGAGCCGTTTTAGAAAAGACTTTGTGTAGTTGAAAAAATTTCTCCCTATCGCTTCCTTCAAAGAGTCTATAAGCAATAATCAACATCGCATCTCCAGAAAGAATTCCAGTATTGACATCCCACTTTTTATGCACTGTTGCTTGACCACGACGCAAATCTGCTGCATCCATAATATCATCATGTAATAAAGTGAAATTATGGAACACCTCAACAGCAGCGGCGGCATCTAGAGCATCCTTCACTTGTGCTCCATACATTTTTGCACTCATCAAGGTAAGTAAAGGTCTTAATCGCTTACCACCTAATTCTAGGATATAATGTACTGGATCATATAATCCAGCAGGCTCGCTTTCTGTGATGCGATTCTTGAGGTGCTGTAAAAAGATACTTCTTAGTTGGTCCATTGCATTCATGCGGTAAAAATAATCTATGAAGTTAATAATTTAGTACTAAAAAGAAATAGTCTTGTTAAATAATCATAAAACTTAGGAAACTTTAAACGTTTCTAAAGTTTCCTATGGTTATATTTGCACCGAATATTTTTAAAAATGACAAAAATCAAAGAACACATAATCACAATCTCTCTAGAACTTTTTCTCACATTGGGCTTTAAAAGCGTTACAATGGATGAGATTGCTTCTAAGTTAGGCATGAGCAAAAAGACGCTCTACACTCATTTTAAAAATAAAAGCAAACTGGTAGAAGAGTCTTCCGTGCACCTTTGTGATCATATTTGTAATGGTGTGGATCACATTATGGAAGGAGAAAATGAAAATGCCATTGAAGAACTTTACACGGTAAAGAAGTTTGTAATGCAACATTTAAAAGGAGATGATACATCGCCCGTTTATCAGCTGCACAAATACTATCCAGAAGTTCATAAAAAAATTACTGCAATGCAATTCAATCACATGGAAAATTGCATCAAAAAGAATGTTACTAGAGGAATAGAAAAAGGGCTATACCGCGATAATATCGATGTAGATTTTATTGCACGTATCTATTTTATAGGTATTCAAGGCATTAAAAACCTCAGTGTTTTCCCTGTGCAAAAGTTCCCAATGAATGACCTAAACGACCAGTATTTAGAGTACCATCTCAGAGGAATTGTAACGCCACAAGGACGTAAAATTTTAAATAAAATAACCAACACAAACCACGATTAAATGAATTATAAACCTCTATTTATATGGGTATTTAGTGTTCTCGCTTTCGCGAAAGCGTACTCACAACAAATTACCAACCCAGAGTCCTATAGCTTTACTTTAGAAGAAGCTATCAACTATGGCCTAGAGAATAATTATCAAGCCATTAACGCAAAAAGGGACATTGCAAAGGCCTTAAAGCAAAAATGGGAAACCACAGCGACAGGATTGCCACAAATTAATGCTGGCGCTGACTATAACTACAATATAAAGACACCAGTTATTGTATTACCTGCTCAGTTTTTTGACGATATGGCAGCACCAGGAACATTTGCCGCTATACCAGGAGCACCAAGACAGACTGCAAATTTAAGCGCCTCATTGAGTCAGTTGATCTTTGACGGTTCCTACATTGTAGCTTTAGAAGCTTCAAAAACTTTTTTGGACTTTTCTAAAAATGCAAATAACAAGACCAAACTCGAAGTGCGAAAAGGAATTATCAATGCTTATGGAGGCGTTCTTCTTACACAAGAAAACATCGCAATTATCCAGCGTAACCTACGGACGTTAACTAAAAACCTTGATGAAACCACCAAGATTTACGAGAATGGACTTGCTGAAGAGGAAGACGTAGAGCAATTAAAGATCACAAAATCTCAACTAGCCAACCAACTAAACAGCGCAAAACGTCAAGAAAGTATAGCGTTAGACATGTTAAAACTGGCTTTGGGAATTGAGCTACAAACTCCTGTTTCATTAAAAGATGATCTTGCCGCTTTGGCTATTAAGAACATGGATCCTAGCATGACCAACAACTCTTTAGAATTAGAAAAAAATACAGATTTCCAAATTGCAACTAACTTTACCGAGCAACGCCGTCTAGAATACAAACTAGAAAGATCAAAAGCACTTCCTAAACTTTCTGGATTTGTAAATTATGGTTTGCAATCTTTTGATGAAGACTTTACGTTCTTCAATAGTGATAACAGATGGTATGGCCAGTCCGTAGCCGGAATAAGTTTATCCATTCCTATTTTTAGTTCCTTAGGAAGACAGGCAAGAACGGACCGCGCAAAAATCACATGGGATCAAGCACTTACTGACTTAGATCGCACTAAGGAAGAAATCAGGTTGAATTACCAGACCTCCTTAAATAACTATCAAACCGCTATTGATAATTACGGCACTAGTAAAGAAAACCTAAGACTTGCAGAGCGTATTGAAAATAAAAATCAAATCAAATTTAGGGAAGGTATCGCTACCAGCTTTGACTTAAGACAAGCTCAAACACAATTATATACCACACAAGCATCTTATTTACAAAGCATGTATCAAGTCATTAGTGAAAAAGCAACTCTGGAAACTATTATGAACACTCCAGAATACATCAATCAAAAATAAAATTACAACAGAATATTATATCATGAAAAAAATAAGTCTATTATTATTAAGCCTTGTTCTTCTTGCCTCTTGTGGTGGAAATGAACCTACCATAAATGAGCTCATCGCAACTGGCGATACAAAAATGATTTCTCAAAAGAAAACCGAATTACTGAATGAAAAAAAAGAATTAGAATTCGAAATCACAACTATTGAAAAATACTTGGAGGAAAATAGCATAAAAAAAGATGGAACTCTTGTTACTATAAAAACCCTAAATGATACCGTTTATAATCACTATATCGAATTACAAGGTAGTGTGAATACAAAGCAAAATATCACTTTAATGCCAGAGATGTCGGGCATACTGACTCATGTTTACGTGAAAGAAGGACAGCGTGTAACTAAAGGACAAGTCCTCGCCAGAGTAGATGATGGTGGAATGTCTCAAAGTATTGAGCAAATGAAAGTGCAAGCACAACTAGCCAAAACTACATTCCAAAGACAGGAAAGACTTTGGAATCAAAAAATAGGTTCTGAAATTCAATACTTACAAGCTAAAGCAGGATATGAATCCCAACAAAGTGCTATCAAGTCCATGCAACAACAATTAAGCAAAACAGTCGTAACTGCTCCTTTTTCTGGCGTTATTGATGACGTGATTACTGAACGAGGTAATACGGTAAGTCCAGGAAGCACTGAAATCTTAAGAATTGTAAATCTTGATGACATGTACATAGAAGTAGAAGTTCCTGAAAACTATATCACATCTGTGAGAAAAGGAACGCAAGTAGATGTAGAATTTCCTGTACTAGGAGAGACCGTAAAAAGTATAGTAAGACAAACCAGTTCTTTTATCAACCCTGCAAACCGATCTTTTAAAATTGAAATTCCGGTAGATAATATAAAAGGAAACGTAAAGCCTAACCTTACCGCTCGATTAAAGATCAATGACTATTCCAGTGCAGCAGCTATTTTAATCCCGCTTGCCGTAATTAGTGAAAATCAACAAGGAGATCAGTATGTCATGGTTGCATCAGACTTACAAGAGGGCACCGTATACAAAACTGCTGTTGCTAAAAGCAGGGTGATTACAACTGGTAAAACTAGTGAGAACATGATAGAGATCACCAGCGGTCTTGAAGAAGGTGATAACGTAATCGTAGAAGGTGCTCGTAGTATTAAAGATGGTCAACAAATTAGAATTAAAAAAGTTTAAAAATGGGAAATAAAAGTGAAAAAGAATTTGGTTTTTCCTCATGGGCGATCAATAATTCTACGGTAATTTGGGTCCTAATAAGTTTAGTACTTGTTTTGGGAATCTATGGTTATTTTTCCATGCCGCGTGAAGATTTTCCAGAAGTAAAGGAAACTAAAATATACATCTCTAGTGTTTATCCAGGAAATACGGCTGAAGATATAGAGCGTTTGATTACAGATCCATTAGAAGAACGTTTGAAAAATATTTCTGGTGTCGCAGAAATCCTTTCCACCTCTCAAGAAGATTATTCTATTATAACGGTAGAATTTGAAGAAGGATCCCTACTAGGAACGAGCATTACCGTTGAAGCTGCAAAGCAAAAAGTCAAGGATAAAATTGATGTAGAAACTTCTAACGAAGACTGGCCCACGTTCAATGGAGCTAAAATTGAACCTAACGTTTTTGATCTCAAAATGAGTGAAGAAGTGCCTATTATGAATATCAATTTACGTGGCGAGGCTTATACCGTTCGAAAGTTAAAGGAATATGCCGAGTACCTACAAGATGAAATTGAAGGACTTCAAGAAATAAAAGAAGCCAGTATACGAGGAGCGCAAGAACTGGAAGTAGAGGTTGCCGTAGATATTTACAAAATGACCGCTGCCAAAGTAAACTTTGATAACGTTATCAATGCAATACGTGGTGGAAATACTACCATGAGTGCTGGTAATATAAAGACAGAAAACCAGCGTCGTACTCTTAGAATATTAGGCGAAGTTACAAATCCAAATCAGTTGGAACGTTTTGTTGTAAAAAATGAAGACGGGCCTATTTATCTTAAAGACATTGCTCAAATTACTTTTAAAGAAGAAGATAAAACCACATTTGCGAGAGAATCTGGAGATGCAGTTGTAATGATCGATGTAAAAAAGCAATCTGGTAAAAACATGATTACTGCATCTGAAAGTATTAGGAAAATATTAATCGAAGCAAAGGAAAGTGGTAGAATACCAGATAATGTAGATGTTAGTATTACCAACGATGGATCTAGCCGCACGCTGAATCAAGTAGACGATCTAGTAAATAATATCATTTTTGGTGTTATTCTAGTTGTCGTTGTATTGATGTTCTTTCTGGGGTTTAGAAATGCTCTATTTGTGGGTTTTGCAATTCCTATGTCCATGTTAATGAGTTTTATCATTTTAAATTTACTGGGATATACCTTAAACACGATGATTCTTTTTGCCATGATTATGGGACTAGGAATGCTGGTAGACAATGGAATTGTGGTTGTTGAAAATGTCTATCGCTTAATGGATGAAGAAGGCATGTCACGAACAAAAGCAGCAAAAATTGGAATTGGCGAGATTGCTGTTCCTATCATTATTTCTACACTAACAACAGTTGCAGCCTTTATACCTATAGGTTTATGGCCAGGTGTAATGGGGGAATTTATGAAATACTTCCCTATAACTTTATCTATAGTATTAGGCAGTTCCCTTGTGGTAGCGATTTTCTTTAACTCCATGTTGGTGTCTAAATACATGAGTATTGATGAGAAAAACATACCCCTGAAAAAGCTGATGATAATCACCGCATTTATGGGTGGAATAGGTCTTTTGATACTATTATTTGGTAGTGCCATAAGGGGTCTCGGTTCTGTGATGGTCGTAACTGTTATTCTTTTATGGTTGTACAAATACTTGATTAAAGGAGCTACATTATTCTTCCAGCGTAGCGTGTTGAAATGGCTAGATGAGGCTTATGCTCGATTTTTAAAGTTTGCGTTAAGTGGCAGGAAGCCGTATTTCTTTACCGCTGGAATGGTCGTGATGTTCTTCGGTGTATTAGCACTTTACTTTGGATGGTCTGTAGGAACCGGTCGTACGGAAGTTCAGTTTTTTCCAGAGAACAAACCTAATCAGATCATTGTTTATATAGAATATCCTCAAGGAACATCTATTGCCAAAACGAATAAGACTACTAAAGATATTGAAACTGTAGTCTTTGATGTGATTAATCAAGACATGTATCTAGAAGGAGATAGGAATTTCCTTGTTGAAAGCACTGTTTCTCAAGTAGGTGAAGGAGCTGGAAACCCACAAACAGATGGCGGTAGCGCAGCAGAAATGCCTAATAAAGGGAAGATTACAGCCTCCATGCGAGAATATAAGTACCGCAATGGTGCTGACAGTGAACTGTTGCGTAAGAAAGTTCAAGAGGCCGTTCAAGGAAAATTTCCAGGTATTGCTATAAGTGTTGAAAAAGATGCCGCTGGTCCACCTGCAGGATATCCCATCAACGTAGAACTTCAAGGTGATGATTATGAAGAATTGATTGTTACTGCAGAGCGTATGGTAAAATTCCTGAATGAGAAAAATATCGCTCCTGTAGATGAGTTAAAAATAGACGTCAATAAAAGCAAACCAGGGCTACAAGTAAAAGTAGATCGTGAAAAAGCTGGTGAGCTAGGAATTACGGCTAGCCAAGTAGGTATGCAATTGCGTAGATCCATTTTTGGAGAGAAAGCAGGAGTGTATAAAAATGATGGTGAAGATTATGACATCTATGTTCGTTTTAATGAAGAGAATCGTTACGATCGCAGTTCTTTATTCAATCAACGAATTACGTATAGAGACATGGCTTCTGGTGAGGTTCTTGAAATACCTGTAAATGCGATTACTACTCAAAACAATGTTTCTGGATTCAGTGCCATCAAGCATAAAGATAACCAGCGGGTTGTTACTGTTTACAGCGCTCTAAAACCTGGCTTTACAGATGCTGGAGCAGCGGTTGCACAAATTCAGAATGAAATGTTAGATTTTGAAGGATTATCAAATGATATCAAAATTGATTTTACCGGACAACTGGAGGAACAAAATAAGCAACAAGAGTTTTTATTGACAGCACTTGTGGTGGGGCTTGCATTAATTTTCTTTATTTTGATCTTTCAATTTGGTGGAATTTCTAAGCCTGCCATTATCATGATTTCCATATTTTTGAGTTTTATAGGTGTGTTTTTAGGACTTATGATTACTGGCGATCCATTTGTAATCATGATGACCATGATGGGAATCATCTCTCTTGCTGGTATTGTAGTAAACAACAGTGTGGTATTAATCGATTATGTAGATATTCTAAAGTTACGTAGAAGAGAAGAGTTGGGAATTGATGACGATAAACATCTTATTAGTAAAGAAGATTCCTTTGCTGCAATTGTACAGGCAGGAAAAGCACGTTTACGCCCTGTATTGCTTACCGCAATAACAACTGTTTTAGGTTTGATACCGCTTGCAATAGGTTTTAATATTGACTTCTTTAGCTTGTTTAGTACAGGCGATCCTAATATATATATGGGTGGCGATAATGTGATTTTCTGGGGACCTCTAGCATGGACTGTGATATACGGTTTGTTATTTGCTACTTTCTTGACATTGATTATCGTACCTATTTTATTATACCTCGTACATAGAGCAAAACTGAGATTCTTGCGTTTTACAAATCCTGAGCTTTTTAAAGCTAGTGAAGAAGCTCCTTTAGAAATTGATGAGTTTGATGAAGAAGATGGTCAGGTAGCTTAAGCATCGTTAGTTTAAAATTCAAAAGGCAATTATCACTTGATAAGTGCCTTTTTTAATGCTCATAAGTGAAGTTTTAAAGACTTTAAAGGTCACTTCTTACCGTGCTGATTTCCGTAGTTAGGTTGCTAAATCAATTTTATCAAGGCTTCGTATAGAGAATTATTTACCTGTTATTGAGATTTAGATGGTAGATAATACCGCTTTCGCGAAAACGAATGACACAAAAAATATGTGCTAGTTTTTCATAATGTCATCCCATTCTAAATGCTTTTTAAAGGAAATAAAATTTTATTGAGTTAGTCATATAGTTTCCGTATCTTGTTATCATTAAACACAAGGGTTATGGAAGTATTTAAAGGTCAAAATATACTGAGTTTTGTTAAAGAACTGCCGGATGATGATGCTTGTAAA
>Ga0222644_1000030_pt1 | contig 101256 bp, 81 predicted proteins | sample AntAcemetagen291_FD_179800 | JGI IMG/M metagenome (GOLD analysis project Ga0222644, IMG submission 179800) | Saline water microbial communities from Ace Lake, Antarctica - #291 | ecosystem: Environmental > Aquatic > Non-marine Saline and Alkaline > Saline | place: Antarctica: Ace Lake...
AAAAAGAAGTAAAACCTAAAATCACCTGAAGGCACCACAGTAGAATCCGCAACCCTTAACGTTGTGGGGTTTTTATTTTATATAAATCCTCACCAAAATAGTTCGACTTACATCCCTTTAACTCCACTAAATTATTTTTTTAAATTTTGTAAGAAGTTTAAAAGATAAACGACTATTAGTTTGATAAGATTCTTCTTATCATTCTTTTTCATAGCAATTTCCCACTTCTCTTTGAGGAGTGGGTTTTTATTTTTTATAACGATGTGGATTTTCTCTAATTCCTTTATTAAAAATTTGTCGTAAACCGTTTCTAACATAATTATCTATCTGTAAAATAATATCTTTTGCTTTTTGATCGGGTCTACCTCTAAAAGTAGTAACATGAAACAAATCTGAAACAAGCAAAGGTGTATTAGAAAAATAATAATTAGAAATACAACATCTTATGGTTTCGACATCAACTTTACTAACCGAATGCCATGATTTTTGATGAGTTGTCATCACAACAAGTCTATTAAATTTACTTTCAATAGTAATTTGCTTTTCTTTTAATCCGTTAGGCCAAACTTCTAAATTACCACCATTTTCTAATTTCCAATTTGGAGTAACATAAAATAATAGGTTTAAAACCCGCCATCTGTCTCTATCTTTATCATGAGAATTGTCTAAATGCGGACTTAAATAATTGTCTTTTGCCATTAATGATAAACCACCTGCATATAAATTTTCGTCTGGCAACATATTTTCTATTTGACAGATTTCAGAAACAGCTTTGACCACGTTTTCTTCTTGAAAAGCATAAATTACCTCTTCTAATAAAGGATTATATCTATTCATTTGATAAGCAGTATACTTATGTTCTCTTAAACTCTTTCTTTCTTTAGTTTCGTGCAGTTCAGGAAATATTTTATGTATAGTTAGCACCAATTCATTAGGCAATAAATTATCGATATAAAAAAACCCAATTTCGTTTTTACTTTCAAGAAACTTTTCTTTTAAAGTCTCTTTTTCTTTTGTTAATCTCTCAACAATCAATAACGATATTTCTTTTCTGTTAATCATTTATAATTTTTCTTGCTAAAAATTTCATAGCTGCAATAATATAAAAAAAAGGTCTAGTAATTGGCAAACTTAATGCTGTTTTTAAATCTATTTCTTCTTGATATAAACTCCAATTCCCTGATTTTGAAACTCCGTCAGAATTGCATTTGGCAATAGTTTCATCAGTTAAAAAACACTTTTCTTTATTTTTAAACAAATAAATATTAAACCAATAATCTGATATTATTTTATATTTTAAGTTGTAGTTGGTATTTAAAAAAAGTTCTCTTTTGTAAAAAGTTCCTTGATGGTGTAACCCATTTACAATCCAAATAAAGGGCGACCAAAATGGCACTTTTGTCATCTTATTTTTACTGTACACAAAAGGGTTTAAAACACCTTCATAAATTATTTTTCCGGCAATTAAACGTGCATTTATACTAGAAGAATTGTTAAACACAATTTGTAAAACATAATTACTAAAAACTAAATCTCCTGCACCTAAAAAAAACAACCATTCTCCTTTAGACATAGAAATTCCTGCATTCATTGCATCATAAATACCTTTATCTTTCTTTGATTGATAAAAAAAAGGCGCTTCTAATTTGCTTAAATATGCTTGTGTTTCTTTTGCAGAGCCGCCATCAATAATCCAAACATCAAAATCTTTAAAAGTTTGATCTTTTATACTATCAATAGTTTTTATCAACCCTTTAAGATTGTTTAAAACCGGAATTATTATGGATAGTTTTGGTTTAATAGGTTTCAATTATTTAAAATAAATATCTAATTTTTCACTTTCTTTTTCCCAACATAAAATTTCTTTTGCTATCTGTTGATTTTCTTTTATTTGTAGCATAAGCGTTTTATCACTTAAAAGATTATTTATAGCTGCTGCAATGGTTTTTGGCTTATAGTTTTCTACTAAAACACCTACTTTGTATTCTTTTATAATGCTCGTAATCTCTGGTAAATTACCCGCTACAATAGGTATGCCCGCATGGATATAATCAAATAATTTATTTGGCAAAGAAAACTTAAAACTTAATCCTAAAGGCTCTTCTAAAACCATTCCTAAAGTTGCTTTTTTTGTGTAATTAAATAACTTATCTCTAGATATTCTTCCTAAAAAATGAACTCTTTCGGTCATTTTTTCTTCAATTACAAAAGCTTTTAACTCCGCCTCTACTTTTCCATAACCAATAATAATCAAATCTAAATTATCAATAAATTTTAGCGCTTTAATCATTGGTTTAAGTCCCCTACCTGGATTTAAAACTCCTTGGTACAAGATAGTTCTTTTAGTTGTTGGAAAAACAACCTCATCCAACTCTAAAACATCCTTTTTTAATGGAATATTTCTAATAAGTCCCATTTTATTTTGATATTTATGATCGTAAAAATCAATAATAGATTGGCTTACAGTGTATCCGTTTTTTACTTTTGGCAGTAAATAGTCCTCTAATTTTCTCCAAAAGCCTTGTACAAATTTTCTTCCTTGCAGCTCTGGTCCTTCAGAAAAAAGCTCGTGACTATCATAAACTAAGGCTGTATTTTTTATGCTGCTTGCAAAAAAACAAGCCGTTAATGTGTCTAAATCATTAGACAGAATATAATCGTATTTTCTAAAAATTAAATAAAAGAATAATCTGATATTGTATTCTGCGTAAAACAAAAAGTTGTTATTAAAAAGATGCTTTTTTCTAATAATTTTATAATCTCTTTTTACCTCAATTGTATTTGGTAAAATTCTACCATAAACAACCACATCATAATTTTTGCGTATTAAATAATTACATATTTTATGCACTCTATAATCAGTAGAAATATCATTAGTAAGCGCTACAAATATTTTTTTATTTCTCAAAAACTGATTCTTTTAAGGCTAAACTGTAGTTTGCTGTGAAACTTCAAATAATTCGCCAGCTTCTACTTTTAGCGTATTGTGTTTAAACTTTACAATTAACTGATAATCATGCGTTGCCATTAATATTGTTTTGCCGCTTTTATGAATTTCGTTTAAAAGATGCATTACCTCTAAAGATGTTTTTGGATCTAAATTACCCGTAGGTTCATCTGCTAAAATTAACTCTGGATCATTTAACAAAGCTCTTGCAATGGCAACTCTTTGTTGTTCTCCTCCAGAAAGTTCGAAAGCCATTTTGTAATACTGAGATTGCATACCCACTTTCTCTAAAACCTCATTAATTTTTTGTTTGATCTCTTCTTTATTTTTCCAGCCGGTAGCTTTTAAAACAAATTCTAAATTACCGAAAACTGTAGTATCGTTTAATAATTTAAAATCTTGGAAAACAATTCCTATTTTTCTTCTCAAATACGGAATTTCTTTATCCTTTAAATCCATTAAGTCGAAATCTACAATCGTTCCTGTTCCACTTTGTAAACGAATATCTCCGTATAAAGTTTTCATCAGACTGCTTTTTCCACTTCCGGTTTTACCTATTAAATAATAGAAATCTCCTTTATTGATAGTTAAATTAACCTTAGAAATAACCAAATTATCTCTTTGATAAATGTCTGCATTTTCTAAATGTAAAACTGGTTTTTCCATAAAAATAGTTCTTTGTACAAACTTACTAAGTTTCTGATGATTTTATCACAATAAATTATAACTATTCTTACTTTTGATATAAAATAGTATTGAATTTTTTTCGTTTTAATCAAACAAATTTAAAAAATGTTCGTTAATTAGAGTATAACAAATAAAATTGCATGAAACTTCGTTTTATAAAAAATAATTTCTTGACAGTAAGCTGTTTTCTTACGGTTTTTACTGTCTTTTCTCAGCAAAGTATTTTAAACGCTAACGTTACTACAGATTTTAATAATGCACTAGGATTATATAATAACAAAGCCTATGCTGCTGCTCAAAAAATCTTTGATAAATTATATAAAAAAGCTCAAAAAAGGTCTAATCTTAAGGCGGATGCTTCATATTACGATGCTATGTGTGCCGTGAAGCTGAACCAAACTAACGCCGACCAAAAGGTATTAGATTTTGTTGAGGAAAACCCAACAAGCAATAAAAGAAACAAAGCCTTTTTTAATGTTGCCAACTATTATTTTGCAAACAAAAAAGCTTCTTATGCTTTAAAATGGTATGATAAAGTAAATGTTGATTTACTTTCTGAAGAAAACCAGAAGGAATTAAACTTTAAAATGGGGTATGGATTGCTGGTAACAGACAACTTAACATTGGCAAAAAGCAAGTTTTTACCATTAATAAATGATGCTAAATATGGTAATGACTCTAGATATTACTATGGTTTTATTGCCTATAAACTAGAAGACTATGGTATTGCTGAATCTACTTTAAAAGAAATTGCTGACAATAAATCGTACAAAGCAGAAATTTCTTATTACTTATTAGACATCAGCTTTAAATTAGGCAAATTTGAACGTTGCTTAACCGTAGGTACAGAACTTTTAAAAACTTCTAAAAAGAAAGATATTTCGGAAATATCGAAAATTGTTGGCGAAAGTTACTTTAACCTTAAAAGATACCAAGAAGCTATTCCTTATTTAAAAGCCTATGCAGGTAAGGATGGAAAATGGACAAATACTGATTATTATCAATTAGGATATGTTTTTTTTAAACAAAACGATTATGCAAACGCCATTACCTATTTTAATAAAATTATTGACGAAAAAAATGCAGTTTCACAAAATGCGTATTACCATTTAGCAGAATGTTATTTAAATATTGATAAAAAAACGGAAGCTTTAAATGCTTTTAAAACGGCTAGTGAAATGAACTTTAATCTTGAAATTCAAGAAGATGCTGCTTTAAATTACGCTAAATTAAGTTATGAAGCGGGCAATCCTTTTCAGAATGTTTCTGATATTTTACAAAACTATTTAAAGAAATATCCAAACTCATCAGCTTATAAAACAATTAATGAACTAGTAGTTTCATCCTTTATACATCAGCAAGATTATCAAGGCGCTTTAGAGTATTTAAAAAAGAAAAGTTCTTCTGAAAACGGAACCTTAATAACAGAAGTTTCATTCTACAGAGGAATTCAATTATTTAATGATCTTAAATATCAAGAATCGCGCTCTTACTTTGTAAAAAGCAAAGAATCTAAAGAAACTGAAATTTACCAAAAAGCACTTTATTGGGAAGCAGAAACCTTATTTAGATTAGAAAATTACGAGGAGGCTGCTGCGAAATACACATCCGCAAATAAGTTTTTAAAATCAAATAAAGAAGAATTTTCTTTGATTGGTTACAATCTCGGTTATTGTTATTTTAAATTAAAAGAATATGACAAAGCAATTAGTTCTTTTAAACAATTTTTAGCCGACGGTCAATCTGATAAAACAATAAATGAAGATGCTTACGTGCGTTTAGGAGATAGTTATTTTGCGACAAGAAATTATGCAGATGCGATAGCTTCATACCAAGTTGTAGTTAAAAATTCTGGTACAGATGCAGATTATGCACAGTATCAAACAGGAATGAGTCATGGTTTTAGAGAAGAAAGTGATGATAAAATCAAAGCCTTAACCAGTGTTGTAAATGATTATAAATCTTCTTCTTTAAAAGATGACGCCTTGTTTCAATTAGCAAATACCTACATCAAAATTAAAAATAATGAAAAGGCACATCAAGCATACAATCGTTTGTTAGATAATTATCCAAAAAGTTCCTTTTTATCAAAAGCTTTAGTGAGACAGGGTTTGTTGTATTACAACGATGCTCAAAATAAAAAAGCACTAGATAAATTTAAACTTACGGTTCAGAGGTTCCCAAATACTCCAGATGCAATTCAAGCAGTAAACAATGCAAAAAACATTTATTTAGATGAAGATAATTTGGACGAATATATTTCTTGGGTTAAAAAATTAGATTTTATAAATGTTTCTGAGGATGATTTAGATAACTCAACTTTTGTAATTGCAGAAAGAAAATATTTTGAAGGCAAAAATAATTTCGGAACCATTTTTACATTAAACAAATACCTAGATAAATTTCCAAAAGGAACACACAGTTTAAAGGCTAATTATTATTTAGCAGACGTTTTGTTTAAAGATAGCCAATTTGAAACTGCAATTGCAAATTATAAAATAGTTCTAAAAACGAATGCATCAGAATATAGCGAAGATGCTTTGGCAAAATTATCACAAATTTATTTAGAAAAACAAAAATTTAATGACGCACTTCCTTTATTAGAAAGGTTAGAACAAGAGGCGTATGCTACAGAAAATGTACAGTTTGCACAAAGTAATTTAATGAAAGGCTATTATGAAACTAAAGCCTATAAACAAGCAATTTCTTATGCAAAAAAGGTGCTTTCTATAAATAAAGATAAAAATTCTTTAATAGAAGATGCAAAAACAATTATTGCGCGTTCTGCCATTAAAACTGATGATTTTGTTACTGCTCAAGAATATTACAGTGTAATTGAAAAAAATGCAACTGGCGCATTAAAAGCAGAAACGCTCTACTACAATTCATTATTCAAGAACCAACAGCAAAAATACGAAGCGTCAAACAAAGTAATACAAGAATTAATTGCAGACTATTCCGCTTATAAATATTGGGGCGTAAAAAGTTATGTTATCATGGGTAAAAATTATTACAGTTTAAAAGACGCCTACCAAGCAACTTTTGTCTTAGAAAATGTAATTAAAAACTTTTCGCAGTTTAATGATATTGTAGAAGAAGCTCAAGTTGAGCTTACCAAAATAAAAGAAACCGAAGCCAAAACTAATAATTCAATCATCCCAAAAAATTAAAAAATGAAAAAAGGCTTTCTTATATTTGTATTTTTATTCTGTATTTTAAACATTTTTGCTCAAAAAAAATCTACACAAAAAACTTTACCTGTTAAAATAGATACCGTAAAAACAGAAGTTGTTGAAGTAGAAACAAAATACAATCCTAAGATTGCAGATGCTAGTAAGATTAAAAAAAATCCGGTTTTAAAATTATTAGACAAAAGCAAGAAAAAAAAATTGAATTATACCATTTTCTCTGCGCCTGTTGCGTCTACTTTTATCCCTAAAACAGGTGTTGTAAAAGGTGTTGATGTAGGTGTAAAAGAACGTTTGTTTAACAATTATGTAGCAGCCGGTTTTGGTAATTATACTTCGCCTTATTTTGAAGCATATATAAATAGCAGCACTCGTTTTGAAAGTGAATTTGGCTTGTATACAAAATATGTTGCTTCTTTCGATGCTATTGAAAACACCCTTTTAGATAGTAATTTTTCAAATTTTTTAGCAACTGTTTTTTACAAAAAAGAAGAACGTTATTTTAACTGGAAAATAAGTTTAAACTCAGAAAGAAATCAATACAACTGGTATGGTTTACCTAACAAAAATTTTACTCAAAACACTATTGATTTAATTGACGAAAAGCAAACCTATAATTATTTTAATGTTGTTGGCGAACTTAATTTCTTAGATTCTTATTTAGACAAAAGTACACTTTCGATCTCTTATTTTTCTGACGCTTTTAACAGCGGTGAAGTTTTACTTAATTTTGACACGAATTTAAATCTACCCTTAAGCGGTATTTACAATCAACTAAATAATCTTAGCGTAAAAACGGGATTAGAACTTTTAAAAGGAAAGTTCGAAAGTGATTATGCAACTCAAAATGAATTGAAATACTCCATTTTTACAGCAAAAATAAATACTGAATACAAAGCAACTTTTAGCGGATTTTCTCTAAAATTAGGCGCAAAAATATTCGGTTCTTTTGATACAGAAAATAGCATAAATAACTTTTTAATATACCCAGATGTTCATATTCAAAAACCAATAATTGAGGAATTTTTAACTATTTATGGCGGCATTACCGGCGATTTAAAAACAAACACCTACAAACAGTTTTCTAATGAGAATCCATACATTTCTCCTACACTTTTTATGACGCAGACTTCAGAAAAATACAACGCTTTTGTTGGGGTAAACGGTAATCTAAATAACGATATCAGTTTTAATGTTTCTGCAGGTTTAAAACAAGAAGATGATAAACCTTTGTTTTTGAGAAATAACTCAAAGTCAAACGGAACAAATACAACTTCAAATAGTATTCCTTTAAAAGGGTATGAATATGGAAACTCTTTTAATGTAACGTATGATGATGTAAGAACAACCTCTATTTTTGCAGAATTAGAATACGATTATACCAAAAAAATTACATTTGCATCCAACATTCAATTTGATAATTTTTCGATGACGAATCAATCAAAAGCATGGAATTTACCCACATTCCAAACATCCTTTGTAACCAAATACAAGACCAATAATTGGTATGCAACTTCCAATATTTTTTATGTAAATGATAGAAAAGATCTTTTATACAGCGCCACTTTTCCTTCTAGCACAAATGGTTTGCAAACGTTATCCTCTTTTATTGATGTAAATTTAGATGGTGGCTATCATTTTAATGATAAGTTTTCTGCTTTCTTAAAATTAAACAATATGTTGAACAACAATTACCAGCGTTTTGCAAACTTTGATGTACAAGGTTTTCAAGCATTAGGCGGAATAACTTATAAGTTTGACTTTTAACTTTTTCACAAAACATCTTTAGTATCTTTGTAACATGTTTCTATATTATATAACCATTGCCTTACAGGTTTTTTGCATTTATCACGCCTATAAAAACAGGAGTGCTTATTATTGGTACTTCGTAATATTTTTTCTTCCTCTAATTGGATGTATCATATACTTATTAACTCAAGTTATTAACAAACAGGACGTTACTAATATTACCGAAGAAATTACGACTATTATAAACCCTACAAAGAAAATTAAAGATTTAAAAAAAGAACTTGAATTTTCTGATACCTTTCAAACTAAAATAAATTTAGCCAATGCTTATCTTCAAAATAAAGAATATACAAGCGCTATTTTATATTATGAAAAAGCGTTAGAAGGTAATTTTAAAAATGATCCTCATACCTTAAACAAATTAATACATTGCTATTTTGAAACCGCTAATTTTGATAAAGTTATAGCATATGCCAATAAAATAGACCTCAACAAAGAGTTTAAAGAATCGATTTACTATTACGGATTGGCTTTAGAAAAAAAGGAAATGTTAGACGAGGCTGAAATTCAGCTTAAAAAAATGGATAAAAGATACTCTAACTATCCAGAGAGATTAGAATTTTCTAAATTTTTAATCCGACGAAATAAAAAAGTAGACGCTAAAGAAATTCTAATAGAAATATCATCAGAAATAACAGCGATGACCTCACTAAATAAAAAGAAATACAATTTTATTTTATCCGAAACTGAAAAATTATTAAATCCTTAATAACCTCCACTGTTTCTCGTTTGATTTTTGTAGCTTTATAAACTTAATAATCAACTACAAAATGAAAAAAATTATCTTTTTATCCTCCTTAACAATACTTTTATTTTCTTGTAATCAAAAGCAAGAAAAAACTATAAATTCTGGTGTACTTTCATCCGAAGAAAAAATTGATTCTACGAATATTAAAACCTTATTTGATGCTGTTTTAACTGATGGAAAATCTTATGAATGGCTTCGCGATTTAACTCAAAATATTGGCCAACGTTTATCAGGCTCAGAAGGTGCTGCAAAAAGTGTTATTTGGGGAGAACTAATTATGAGAGAAGTTGGCTTAGATTCCGTTTGGTTGCAACCCATTATGGTTCCTCATTGGATACGAGGTGAAAAAGAAATTGCAACGTATACATTAAATGGTGTGAAAAAAAATGTACCAATTTGTGCCTTGGGTTTTTCTGTAGCTACCCCTAAATCTGGACTTTTAGCAGAAGTACTTGAAGTAAAAAGTTTAGAAGAAGCCAAAGCTTTAGGAACTAAAATGAAAGGGAAAATTGTGTTTTTTAACCGTCCTTTTGATGATACTTTAATAAACACATTTAGTGCTTACGGAGGTTGTGTAGACCAGCGTGTAAACGGCGCGGCAGTTTGTGGCGAATTTGGTGCAAAAGGTGTAATTGTGCGATCTATGACAAATTCTATTGACGATTTCCCGCACACAGGAACCATGAGTTATGGAGATTTACCTATAGATAAATACATTCCTACAGCTGCAATTAGTAGCAGAGCAGCGAATATTTTAAGTGCTGATTTAAAACAAAACCCTAGTTTACAATTCTACTTTAAACAAAACTGTGAAACCTTACCAGACGCACCTTCTTTTAATGTTGTTGGAGAAATTAGAGGAAGTGAAACTCCAGATAATATTGTAGTTGTTGGCGGTCATTTAGATTCTTGGGATCTAGGTGAAGGCGCTCATGATGACGGAACCGGAATTGTACAATCTTTAGAGGTTGCTTATTTGTTTAAAAAGAATAATATAAAACCAAAAAACACCTTGAGAGTTGTGTTTTTTATGAATGAAGAAAACGGTACGAGAGGCGCAAAAGAATATGCCGCATTGTCAAAAATGAACAAAGAAAAACACATTGGTGGTTTAGAGTCTGATGCTGGCGGTCATACACCAAGAGGTTTCTCTATCGATGCAAATGCGGTAAACACCCAATTATTACAAAGCTGGAAAAAACTATTATCTCCTTATGGTTTACACGATTTAGACAAAGGTGGTTCTGGCGCAGATATTGGCCCATTAAAAGATAACGATATAACATTAGTTGGTTACAGACCAGATTCGCAACGTTATTTTGATTACCATCACACAAGCAGTGATACTTTTGATAAAGTAAATAAACGCGAACTAGAATTAGGTAGTGCTTCTATGGCAAGTATTATTTATTTAATGGATAAATACTTATATAGCAATACACCCGTAAAACCTTAATAAAATGGATTTTTTTATAGTAATTCTTAGAATTATTTTTGGTGCTTTTTTCTGCTATGCAGGATTTATGCACTTCAAAAAGCCAAGGTTCTTTAACGGTTTTATTCCTAATTTTTTACCAAAATTAATGGTGAATTATGTTTTTGGAGCACTAGAGTTTATCTCAGGAATTGGTTTATTCTTTAGTCAAACATCAAAAAATGCGGCATTAAGTGTTTTTATTTTAATGGCATTATTTCTTCCAATTCATATTTGGGATTTACTAAAAGAAAAACCAGCTATTGGGTCTAAAAAATTAGCAATCATTCGAATTCCTCTTCAATTTTTATTGATGTATTTATCCTATTTAATTTACATAAAGTCATAAATCAACACATGAAAAAAATCTTTATACTTCTTATATCCTCTTTAATACTAATTTCTTGTCAAAAAGAAAAAGTAGACTTAATTATCATCAATTCAAATACGTATTTAGTTAACGAGAAATTTGAGAAAGCAGAAGCTTTTGCCATTAAAGATGGTAAATTTATTGCTATTGGTTCTACTAAAGAAATTCTAGGAAGTTATAAGTCAGAGAATATAATTGACGCAAAAAACAAAACGATTGTTCCTGGCCTTATAGATGCACACTGTCATTTTTACAGAATGGGCTTACAACAACAAAAAGTAGATCTAACAGGTACTAAAAGTTATGATGAAGTTTTGGCGAAAATAGTTGCATTTCAAAAAGAAAAAAATGCAAGTTTTATAAGTGGTAGAGGTTGGGATCAAAATGATTGGGCAGTAAAAGATTTTCCAACAAAAGAGAAATTAGACAAGTTATTCCCTACTGTACCAGTTGCAGTAACTAGAATAGATGGTCATGCATTGTTAGTAAATCAAGCTGCAATTGATTTGGCAAAAATCACAAAAGACACGAAAGTTACTGGGGGAGAAATTATTATCCAAAACGGAAAAATGACTGGTGTTTTAATTGATGCTGCTATGGATTTTATCAAATTTCCAGAAACTTCTAAAGAAGAAGCAATTCAAGGTTTATTAGATGCCCAAAAAATTTCTTTTTCTTATGGATTAACCACTGTTGATGACGCTGGTTTGGATAGAAATACCATAGAATTAATCGATAATTTGCACAAATCAAACCAATTAAAAATGCGTATTTATGCAATGGTTTCTGGAGACAAACAAGAACAAATTGATTATTACATCAAAAAGGGAATTACAAAAACCGATCGTTTAAATGTGAGATCGTTTAAAGTGTATGGTGATGGCGCTTTAGGTTCAAGGGGAGCTGCGATGCGAAAGCCTTATACCGACAGAGAAAATCATTTTGGAGCCTTAATTTATGCTCCAGAAAGGTATCAAGAAATTGCGAGACAAATTGCTGCATCAGAATTTCAAATGAATACGCATGCTATTGGCGATTCTGCCAATACTTGGATGTTAAAAACGTATAAAGATGTTTTAAAAGACACAGAAAATAGACGTTGGCGAATTGAACATGCTCAAATTGTATCGTCAAAAGATTTTCGAAATTTCGATAATATTTTGCCCTCAGTGCAACCAACACATGCAACATCAGATATGGATTGGGCAGAAACTAGAATTGGAAAAGAACGTATGAAAGGCGCTTACGCATTTAGAAATTTATTAAACAGGTATGGCAAAATTGCTTTAGGTACAGATTTTCCTATCGAAGAAGTAAATCCGTTTTTAACGTTTTATTCCGCTACTTACAGAAAAGATTCAAATAATTTTCGTGAAGATGGTTTTCAAATGGAGAATTCTTTATCAAGAAAAGAAACATTAAAAGGGATGACAATTTGGGCTGCCTTTTCTAATTTTGAAGAAGAAGAAAAAGGTTCTATTGAGGTTGGTAAATTTGCAGACTTTGTAATTTTAAATCAAGATATTATGGGCGTTGATAGCGCTAAAATTCCAAAAACTAAAGTGATTTCAACTTTTTTAAATGGTGAAAAAGTTTATTAAATCCGTTATTATATTAGCTAAAATTTAAAAATGAAACAATACATCTTACTACTTTTCTCTTACTTTTTTTTTATCTCTTGTTCTTCTTCTATTGTTATAGAGGAAGTTCCAATAGACTATGATGCTTTAAATGAAATTGAAATTCAAGATTATATTACAGAAAATAATTTGAGTCCTCAAAAAAGCGATACCGGTTTATACTACATAATTAAAGAAGAAGGTACCGGCAATAAACCAACGCTTTCATCAAATATTACCGTTTATTATAAAGGGTATGACACAAAAGGTGTTGTTTTTGACGAAAGCCCTATCGAAGGTTTGAGCTTTAATTTAAGTGAAGTAATTAAAGGTTTCTCTGAAGGCATGACCTATTTAAGAGAAAATGGGGAAGCCACCTTAATTATACCCTCTAAAATTGCTTACAATGGTAATTCAAGTTTTTATCCTTTTTCAGGAAAAGTGATTCTATTCGATGTTAAGCTAATTAGTATAAACTAAAAAATAATAAGAACTTTTTTAAAATAAACAAAAATGTTTTTATTAAAAATTAACAAAAAGTTAATTAATAATACCTTAAATAATTGCAAATAAATTCATAATTTTATCTAATTAATTATTAAAATCAAGATTTTTCTACGGATTAATTTAAAAAAACATATAGCTATGAAAACATTTACAAAAACCTTTTTTCTTTTATCAATTCTATTTTCGATTAATAGTTTTTCTCAAGAAAAAAAACTAAAAGAAGACATTAAATTAACGATTCTAGTAAAAGATGGTAAAAATGCCCCTATTCCAGGTGCTATTATTTTAATTGATAATGTAAAACAAAAAAGAGTTGCGAATTCAGCTGGCTATTTTAAAATAAAATTAGAAAAATCACCAAAAGAAATTACAGCTTTCTCGCCATTAATAGGCGCAAAAACAATAAAATATGAGGGGAATAATTCTATAATTGTTAAAATTATAAAAGAAGCAAACGATTTTATATCCGATACAAACTACGAAAAAGTAGTAGATCCAATACAATTTAGAAGTATCTATGATTACCTTAGAGGTAAAGTTTCTGGGGTTAATATTACCACTACAAACGTTATTTCTATAAGAGGTAACTCGTCTTGGAGTGGCATCAGATCTCCTTTATTTGTATTAAACGGTTTGCAGGTTGATGAGCAAACTTTTGGTGCTATAGTGCCTACAACTATTAGATCTGTAAAGATATTAAAAGGACCTGAAACAGCAATTTACGGCGTGCAAGGAGCAAATGGTGTTATTGAAGTTGTTACCATGCTAAAGTAACTAAACATAAATTTATTAAATGGTTTACGAACGCAAAATTAATAATTACTTCTTGCATATCTAACACTATTATTACTTTCTTGGATGTAGAGAAAGAGTAATTAAAAATTTCAGGTTATATTCGCAAACAATTTTAATAATTCTTACAAATGAAAGCTTATTTATTTCTTTTTTTTTCAATATTACTTTTTGTCTCTTGCGCTAGCGAGGACACAAATAGAGAATTTGACACAGAAGCAGATATTACAAAATATATTGCTGACAATAATTTAAACGCCAAAAGAACTAATTCTGGTTTATACTATGTAATTAACAAACAAGGATCAGGATCAAAGCCTACAAGTAGTTCAAGTGTTACGGTTGCCTATAAAGGCTATTTTTTAAACGGAAAAGTTTTTGACCAAAGTAACTCAAACGGAATCACTTTTGGATTAAATCAAGTTATTAAAGGTTGGACTGAAGGTATACAACTTTTTAATGTAGGCGGAGAAGGCATTTTATTAATTCCCTATAATTTGGGTTATGGAGCAAATGGTAGCCGTTCAATTCCTGGAGGAGCTGCTTTAGTTTTTGATATAAAGTTAGTAAGGGTAAACTAAACAATTAAATAAAAAAAAAGCGAAACTTTTAAAGTTTCGCTTTTTTTTTAAGAAATAATGGGTGTTATAAATTCATCAATCTTATCAATTCCTTCTACTCCTAAATTCTTTATAAATGCAGAACCAATGATTGCTCCGTGTGCATAATTACAAGCAGTATTGAAAGTTGATTTATCAGAAATACCAAAACCAATAATTAATTTACTTTGTAAATTCATTGCTTTAATTCTCTCAAAATAGGCTATTTGATTGTTAGAAATCTCTCCTTTTGCACCTGTAATAGAAGAAGATGCTACCACATAAATAAATGCTTTAGAATAAGAATCTATTTTTCTAATTCTATCTTCTGATGTCTGAGGAGTAATTAAAAACACATTGGTAATTCCGTATTTATTAAATAATTCTTGATAATGATTTTCAAATTCTACCATTGGTAAATCTGGAAGAATTACAGTGTCAATTCCACAAGCTACGCATGCTTTACAAAATTTATCTTCACCATACTTAAGCAACTGATTTAGGTATCCCATAGCAACTAAAGGCGTTGTATTTGTCTCCTTGATTGCCAACAATTGCTCAAAAATAATGTCTAAATTAATTCCGTTTTCTAGTGCTTTTTGACTGCTCTCTTGTATCGTTGGTCCATCTGCTAAAGGATCTGAATAAGGTAAACCAACTTCAATAAAATCAACTCCACTTTTTTCTAATTCTGAGATTACTTTTGCGGTATCTTCTAATTTAGGATAACCACAAGTAAAATAAATAGACAATAAATTTTGATTTTTTTTATGAAATAATTCTTGTATCGAATTCATATCAATAATTTTAATTAATTATTTGTTGTTCAATAGCGCCCCACAAATTAATCCTTAACTGCAATGCTTTTTTTGCAGTCTCTAAAACTTCCGACCACTTTTGTGCATCACTACCACATAACTCCGTAATCATCTTTAAAGATAAAGGTCCATGTTCGTCACCATCCAATTCTATATGTCTATTTAAATAGTACATAAAACTGTCATAAGATTTACTAGTATCTAAAGAAGCTTTCTCAATTATATTTATAAACATATCAGGAATTACGTCTTCTCTACCAAAGGTAAAAGCAGAAGCAATTAAGTGACTTTTAGTTGTTTTTATGGTATCGAACGTAAAATTAACAAATTCTTTTACCTCCTTAGGTATTTCTATTTTTTCCAAAGCCTTTTCTACAGAACTACTAGCCTGTATCATTTTAATAAAATCATTCATTTTACTTGGGTCTGCATTTACCTCTTGCATAGCAGTTATATACATTTCAAAATGACTTTTTACAACTCCGTTAGCATCATAATCACTTTCTTCTGCTACTGTAATTTCATTAATAAAACGAGCTAATTCAGCATTTTTAACAGGCATCCAAGGAATTGAAACACATGTTAAATTTATCTGTAACGCCTTTAAAAGTGACATAAAATCCCAGACTGCAAAAACATGAAGTTCCATGAAAAGTTGCACATCCTGTAAAGTATGTAACCTCTTATATAAAGAATGATTTTTTAATTCAGTTCTTAATCCTTCTAATTCTTTTTCTATATGTAATATATTACTATTCATTATTCTTTTAAATATTTAATATAAATTTCTAAATCTTTATCTCCTCTACCCGATAAATTAACAACCACCACTTGGTCTTTTTTAAACTTAATTTTTGATAAAACAGCCAAAGCATGTGCCGTTTCTAAAGCAGGAATAATTCCTTCTATTTTTGTTAATTCAAAAGCGGCTTCTAATGCTTCGTCATCTGTTGCACTCATAAATTTAGCTCTTTTAGTTTCATATAAAAAAGCGTGTAATGGACCAACCCCAGGATAATCTAAACCTGCAGAAATAGAATACGGCTCTTTAATTTGACCGTATTCGTCTTGCATTAAAATGGTTTTACTTCCATGAATAATTCCTACTTGACCTAATTGAGAAGTTGCTGCGCTCTCTCCAGAATATACTCCTAAACCAGCAGCTTCAACGGCAATTAACTCTACATCTTCATCATCTAAATAATGATAAAAAGCTCCAGCAGCATTACTTCCACCACCAACACAAGCAATAATTGTATCCGGATTTTCTTTACCTGTTTTTTCTTTTAATTGCCATTTCATTTCTTCAGAAATAATAGCTTGCAAACGCGCAACCATGTCTGGATGCGGTGCTGGCCCAACTACAGAACCTATTAAATAAAATGTTTCTGGATGCTGAATCCAATATCTAATTGCTTCATTTGTAGCATCTTTTAAAGTTTTACTTCCGCTTGTGGCAGGTACAACTTTTGCTCCTAACATTTTCATTCTAGCAACATTTGGTGCTTGACGAACAATGTCTTTCTCTCCCATAAAAATAGTGCATTCCAAACCCATTAAAGCACAAACCGTTGCCGTAGCAACTCCATGTTGCCCTGCTCCTGTTTCTGCAATAATTTTAGTTTTCCCTAATTTCTGAGCTATTAAAATTTGACCCACCGTATTATTTACCTTGTGAGCTCCTGTATGACACAAATCTTCACGTTTTAAATAAATGTGAGCGCCATATTTTTCTGATAGTCTTTTAGCCAAATACAAAGGTGTTGGTCTACCAACATACTCCTTTAATAGGGCTTTATATTCCGTTTGAAACTCTTCAGACTCGATAATTTGAACGTAATTATCTGCTAATTCTTTTACATTTGGATATAGTAATTCTGGAATAAATGCGCCCCCATATTGTCCAAAATATCCGTTTTCATCTGGTTGAAATTTTGATTTCATGTCTCTCTACTATTTGTGTGATCGTGCAACTGTTAATTCGTTTAATCGTTTCAGCAACTATACAGTTAAACTTTTTTTAAACTTTTTTATTTCCTCTATCTTCTTAACTCCTGGTTCACTTTCAAACTTACTATTTACATCTAAAGCGTATATTGGCAAATCTGAATTAATTATTTTTTGTACTTCTTCAACATCATTTAATCCAATACCTCCACTTAAAAAAAATGGTTTTTCAAAAGGATATTTTTCTAAAACTTTCCAATCAAATTGCACTCCGTTACCTCCTCTTTCATCTCCTTTTGTATCAAATAAAAAATAATCTACAAAAACTACGTATGGTTTTAAAACATCAAAATTAAATTCATCTTTAATTCCGAATACTTTAATAATTTCTACTTTTTCATCAGCAATAAAATGTTTGTTCTTTTCCTTTTTCTGATGTTTATTTTCTTCAATAAATAAAGCTCTTCTTTCTGATAATTGAATCTTCAATTCTTGAATATATGATGCAGACTCATCTCCATGCAATTGAACAGCTTCTAGTTGATATTCTTCAACCAACGAAACTACTATTTCTATGTATTCATTTACAAAAACACCAACCTTTTTTATTGCTTTTGGAAGTTCTGGAATAATCCCTTCAAAGTTTCTTTTTGATTTTTCGTAGAAAATAAAACCCAAATAATCAGGCTGTAATGCTGCAACTTGTTGGATGTTTTCTATGTATTTCATTCCGCAAACTTTTAACTTCATGCTATTACTATTTTCCAATTATTTAATTTTTCTCTAAACGAAAACCTTGCATTTGCGGGGCTTGTAGACAAAACGGTTTCATAAATTATGTTCTCAATTTTTATAAAATATTTGTTATATAATTTTTCAGCTTTTTTTCCGTTAAAAATTATTTGTTTCACCGAAGGAAACATTTCAATAATTTCATTAATAGGATTTGGTACTTCATTTTTTATATCAGAGTCTAAGCTTGTTACTCTTTCTCCAAACTGACAAATATCCCATATTGCAATATGGTTTTTTTTCAAAACATCAATCCTTTCAACATAATTTTCACTGTAAACCTCATCTGTTAATTCGTAAATAATTTTCCAAAATGAATTTCTATTATTTGCATAATATTGCTGTTTCTTAAGAGATTGTTTTCCAGGCATTGTTCCTAAAATAAATACTTTAGGGTTTTCTGGTAAAATTGGATCAAAAGAAACTCTTTCCATTATCTAATCTGACTAATAAATTCAAGACAAGCTTCTCCTGGATTGGCTGTTTTCATAAATGTTTCACCAATTAAAAATCCTTGAAAACCATATTCTTTTAATCCCATAATTATTCTTGGATCAGAAATTCCGCTTTCTGAAATTTTAATACATGAATCTGGAATCTGACTTGCCAACTTAATGGAATGTTCTAAATCAACTTCAAAAGTGTTTAAATTTCTATTATTGATTCCTATAATTTTATTATCTAAATCGTTAATTTTATCTAATTCTTCTTGCGTGTGTACTTCATATAAAACCTCTAAGCCTAAATCTGCTGCTAGGTTTCCGTAATTTTTTAATTCTGCGGATGTTAAACAAGCCGCAATCAATAAAATTACATCTGCTCCTATTGCTTTGGCTTCCACAATTTGAAATCCATCAACAATAAAATCTTTTCTTAAAATTGGTTTTTGCTGATTGATTACTCTTGCTTCCATTAAATCTGCCATGGTTCCTCCAAAAAAAGAAGTATCCGTTAAAATGGATTGCGCTGCCACATTTGCGTCTAAATATCCATTGGTAACTTCGGCAATTGTTACTGTATCGTTAATAATTCCTTTAGATGGTGATTGACGTTTAAACTCGGCAATAATTCCTGTTGAACCAACTTCTAAAAGCGATTTTTTTAATGAAAAAGTTGCTCTATTAAAACTAGGACTTTGCACTAATTTCTGAACAGGAACCTCTGCTTTTATCTTAGCGATTTCCTTCTTTTTAAATGCGATTATTTTATCTAGTATTGTCATTCCAATTATTATTTCATCTCGATACAAATTTGTTCATTCTTCTCAAATTCACTCGATGTGACAATTTGTTTGTCAGTTCGAGTCATTTTGATTTTTTATCAAAATTGTATCGAGAACTTTTTATTAATTATTAAACCTATTATTTCTATATCTTAAAAAAAAGTAAACGAACACCCCTACAATTAAACCAATTATAGTTTGCTTAATAGGTTCTTCTTTTTGTAAACCAACCGCTGCTCCTATTAAAGTAAAAGCAGGAATTATTAAAATTATGTTTTTCTTCTTTTTTGTCATTTTATATTAACTCTTACAAAAATTATTTCAATACAAGATTTCTGAAAAAGGAATTTTACTCGATGTAACAGCCTGCATGCTTTCCTTGTTAGTTCGCTTGGTTTCGAATTTTAATCGAAATTGTGTAGAGAAATTTTCCATTTTTATAAACTTACTAATTTTTCTAATGTTCGTTTTGCCTTAAATCCAAATAGAGAATCTTTTGCTTCTTCAAAAGCAGTTTCAAAAGATTTTTTTTCATCTACAATTGTTAGAGCAAAGGCTGCATTTGTTAACACCACATTATTTTGAGCTTCGGTTCCTTTTCCTTCTAAAATTGATTTAAAAATTTTAGCTGCATCGGCAACTGAATTACCTCCAAAAATTTCTGACTGTTGAATTCTTTTTTGTCCTAAATCTTCTGGATTAATAATTTGCTCTCCGTTTTTAGTAAAAAATTTAAATTCGCTTGTTAAGGATATTTCGTCATACCCGTCTATGGCATGAATAATTCCGTAATTGATATCTTCATCTTGTAAAATATAATTGTACAAACGTGCAATTTCTAAATTAAAAGTTCCTAACATCTGATTTTTTGGAGAGCTCGGGTTTACTAAAGGCCCTAACATATTAAAGAACGTTTTTAGAGCTAATGCTTTTCTAGTAGCACTAACTGCTTTCATTGCTGGATGAAATTTTGGAGCATGTAAAAAACAAATATTTGCTTTTTCTAAATGGGTTCTCAAAACATTTTCATCATTCGTAAAATTATAACCAAAACTTTCTAACATATCCGAAGAACCAGATTGCGAAGACACAGAATAATTACCGTGTTTTGCTACTTTTTGGCCGGTTCCTGCAACAATAAAAGAAGTTAATGTAGAGATGTTAAACGTATTTTTTCCGTCGCCACCTGTTCCTACGATATCAATGGTATTATACTCTGATAAATCTACTTTTAGGGCTAACTCCTTTAACGCATTTCTAAAACCTGAAAGTTCATCAACTGTAATTGGACGCATCATAAAAACAGTCATAAATGAAGCTAAATGTGGATCATTATAGTTCTCTGCAGCAATATCTATTAAGACTTGTTTTGCTTCAGATTTCGACAATCTTTCGTGATTATATAATTTATTTAAAATTGCTTTCATTTCTATGGAATTCTAAAAATTTAAAGATGCTAAAACCATTGTGCAAAGTTACTTCTAAACTTTATCAATACTTTACTTGCTTATTTTTTTATACTATTTATAAAGTTTCTCAATAGCTGCTCACCTACATCTGTTAAAATGGATTCTGGATGAAACTGAACTGCCGAAATTGGAAAAATTTTATGTTCAATCGCCTGAATTAATCCATCCTCATCTCTTGCTGTTACTTGTATTTCTTCTGGAAAACCTTCATCTGTTGCCGCCCAAGAATGATAACGTGCTGCTAAAAATGTTTCTGGCACATCTTTAAAAATAATTGCGTTTTTGTCTGTGACCCTCATTTCTGTGGCAACTCCGTGAAAAACATCTTCTAAATTGACTATTTTTCCGCCAAAAACCTCTGTAATTGCTTGCAAACCTAAACATACACCAAAAATTGGTTTGATGCCTGCATAGGTTTTAATAACTTCTTTTAAAATACCTGCTTCATCAGGGATTCCTGGTCCTGGAGATAACATAATTACATCATAATTATTTACATCTTCAATACTGATTTCATCATTTCTAAAAACTGTGGGGAAATTTCCTGTAATTTTCTCTACCAAATGAACCAAATTGTAGGTAAACGAATCGTAATTGTCTAAAATTAATATTTTCATTTTTCTTTCTAATTGTCATTGCAAAAAAAGTTTTTCACTTTCTGTGGCAATCTGTTTATTGATTAAGAGATTACTTGGTTAAAAAACGTATCGTTATTTCTTAATACTCGATTTGCGTTAGGGATAGAAACGACATCCTTTTTTTATTTTTCTTAAAAAAAGATATAGTGGAAAGCCCGTTAAAACGCCCCAATAAATATCTTATATATGTTCTGCTAAAATCAACGCTTTTTTTAACGCTGCTAACTTATTATTTACTTCTTGTAACTCCTTTTCTTCATCAGAATGAATAACGATGCCTGCTCCTGCTTGAGAGTACAATACATTATTTTTACTAACAAAAGAACGAATGGCAATTGCCAAGTTAACAGAACCGTCTAAACCGATAATGCCAACAGCGCCACCGTAAAAGCCTCGTGTTTGGTTTTCATATTTATCAATTAACTGCATTGCTTTGTATTTTGGCGCGCCACTTAAAGTTCCGGCAGGAAAAGTATCACCAACAATTTCAATCGGATTTCCTTTTATTTTTCCTCTAACCGTAGAAACTAAATGAATTACATGGCTAAAATATTGCACTTCTTTAAACACTTCTACTGTAACATTATTTGCATGCTTACTTAAATCGTTTCTTGCCAAATCGACCAACATTACATGTTCTGCAGTTTCCTTTTTGTCTTCGGATAATTTTTGACCTAACTTTCTATCTTCTGCCATATCACCAGTTCTTCTAAATGTACCAGCAATTGGATTAATGGTCGCTTTACCTTCGGATATTTTTATTTGTGCTTCTGGTGAAGAACCCATTAATTTAAAAGAACCATAATCAAAATAAAATAAATATGGCGACGGATTTATAGAACGCAATGCCCTGTATACATTAAATTCGTCTCCTTTAAATTTTTGCTGAAATTGGCGTGACAAAACCAACTGAAAGACATCACCTCTTTTACAATGCGATTTTGCTTTGCGCACATATTCCTTAAATTCTTCGCCTGTTACATTTGAAGTTTCTTCACCAACAATTTCGAATTTCTGCGTATTAAATGCCTGTGCATCTATAATCGTTTGAACTTCTTTAATACGAGATTCTGTGCCATCTTCGATGTTTTCTATTAACGTCATTTCATCATTAAAATGATTTATGGCAATAATAAATCGATAGAAACTGTATTGCATTTCTGGAATCGCAGAAGGGGCTTTTTTGTTTGTGAATTTAATATTCTCAAAATATTGAACAGAATCAAAAGTTGTATAGCCATACAAACCATTGAATGATTTTAATTCCGACGGACACTCTAAATCTATCGAATTTGTGAATTTATCAAATAACTGATAAAAATTCTTATCGATCGGTTGTTCATCAATTTGAGCTCCTTTATGAGAAACCGTAAATTGATAATCATCAACTTTCATTGTAACTATTGGCTCGATGGCAATAAAAGAAAAACTTTCTTCCTTACTATGATAATCTGAGCTCTCTAATAAAAGCGTATTTGCAAATTTATCTCTAAAACGTAAATACAAACCTACAGGTGTTACTGTGTCTGCTATTTTTGTTTTAAAAATTGTTTTAAAGTGTATTTTTTTCATTTTTTTATGATGAACTAGTTTCAGCATCTTTTTTAAAAGTAAAAAGGCTTATCGTGAGATAAGCCTTTTTTATATTTTTTACATATAGGTTTAGTTCTCACTTATTTATTAAGAGAGTTCCACCACCATATGTTTGTTTGATTTTTCATTCGGATACAAATGTAAAAAGCAAATTTTACGTGAACAAATTTATTTTAATATTTTTCTGTTAATTTAATATGAAAATAAAAATCACGTAAAAAATTAAATTTAAGTTACATTTAGATACTAAATAACTATATAATGTTTTAATTTATAACTAAAATTAGATATTCAATTTCTAAAACGAATAAAAAATCGTTTTTTTGTAGCACAAACATATGTTTGATTTGAATTTACTGAATTAATTAACGCACCAATGATTTAAATTTTAAATTACTGGTGTGTTTTATTTTTTTTTATTGAATTAATAATTAAACATCAATATTTTATCGATATAATAACTATTATTTAAAAACATAAAAAAGAGATTTCTGTAAGATTTTTTCTACATATATTTGCCCCTTAAAAGAATTAAAAAATGATAATTAATAATAACAATCGTAATTTTAATAATCCTAATTGTTAGGACACGAAGGTTGTTGTTTAAAAATATATAAATAAAGCCTTCCGAATTCGGGAGGCTTTTTTTTAAACCTAAACTAAAGAAATGAGTAAAATGATGACCGTAGACATATTGTCTAGTATTAAAGGATCGCAGCCGTCTGAAGCCGTAAATAAATTATTTGAAGCAATTAAAAATGCCAATTCCACAAATAATAACTCTTTTAATAAAAATCACAACAATGCAGTTTCTCTAGATGATTTAAGAGACGATGTTGTTATTAATAGCCCTAACATCGAAAAACAGCTCATTATCGAAAATTTTCCAAAAGAAAAAAATGGCTATTTAGTTGTTGCTAAAGTTATAGAAGAATAAAAAATAGTTTTTAGTTATTAGTTTTAAGTTGTTAGCAATAGCAACAAAGCTAAAAAATAATATTTATGAGTCAGATTAGAAAAATACATACTCAATTAAAAAATAAAGAGATTACTTGTGTAAAATTGGTGCAAGACAGATTAGATTTATTAAAATCAAATACACACAATACCGTAAACTCGCTTCTAGATACGTTAGCTTTAGAGCTAGCAAAAAATGTAGATGCTAAAATTAAAAACGGACAAGACATTGGTTTGTTAGAAGGAATTCCTTTTGGGATTAAAGATGTATACATGTTGCAAGGAACTTTAGCAACCGCAAGTTCTGACTTGTTAAAAAACTACAAATCTCCCTACACGGCAACAGCTATTCAAAAATTATTAGATGCAGGCGCAATACCTTTAGTAAAAGAAAATTGCGATAGTTTTGGGCATGGTTCATCCTCTGAAAACACTATTTTTGGCGCTGTAAAAAATGCTGTAAACACCGATTTAGTTGGTGGTGGATCAAGCGGAGGATCTGCTGTAAATGTTGCAAAAGACTTTACCGTTTTTTCGATTGGTGGAGACACAGGAGGTTCTATTCGTCAACCAGCAGGTTTTAATAATGTCTACGGATTTAAACCAACCTACGGTAGAATATCTCGTTTTGGATTAATGGCATACGCGTCTTCAACGGATTGTGTTGGCCCAATTGCAAAATCGATTGAAGATATTAGACTTGTTTTAAATGTAATGAGTGGCAAAGATGTAAAAGACCAAACTACTTATGAATCTACAGAAATTTCTGCTTCGAATATTTTAAATGCCGAAGAAATAAAAACAGTTGGGTATTTTAAAAACTTTATAGAAACTGATGCAATTGATCAAAAGATAAAATCAAATTTCTTGGCATCCATCGAAAAAATAAAAGCCAAAGGGATTCAAGTTAAAGAACTCGATTTCTTTGAAGCAGACACCTTAGTTTCTACTTATTATACATTGGCAATGGCAGAAACTGCTTCTAATTTATCAAGATTAGATGGCACAAACTACGGACAACGAATTGAAGGTGAGAATTTAAAAGACACTTATTCAATAACGCGTTCAGAAAACTTTTCTGAAGAAACAAAACGCAGAATTGTTGGTGGAAATCAAGTGTTATCGCAAGGTTTTTCTGATGAAATCTATTTGAAAGGATTGAATTTAAGAGATCAAATTGTGGAAAATTTCGAAAAAGACTTTAAAGAAGTTGATATCATTTTATCGCCAGTTACCCCAAATACGCCACCAAAAATTGGCGATAGTTTAAAAAATCCTTTAGCAATGTATTTATCGGATGCCTATACGGTTGGGTTTAGTTTAGGTCAATTACCAACGTTAACAATACCGCAAGGAACAGCAACTGGCTTACAAATTACAGCTGCAAAAAATAATGACGAACTCGTTTTGAAGTTTGCTAACTTCTTAAAAGATACGATATAATGGAACTAGATCACTTAAACGATTTATTAAAAAAACACGATTTAGAATTGGTTATCGGTCTTGAAACGCATGTTCGTTTAAACACTAAGTCGAAGTTATTCTGTTCTTGTGCAAATCAAGAAATAGCAGAACCTAATCAAAACATATGTGCTGTTTGTACAGGGCAAATGGGCGTTTTACCTTCTCTTAATAAAGAAGCGATTACAAAGGCTATTTATTTTGGAAAAGCAGTAAAATCTACTTTTTCGAATGAAGTGATTTCTTGGGATCGTAAACATTACGAATATCCAGACAATCCTAAAAACATTCAAATTACACAGTTTCATAATCCTGTAATTCCGGATGGTGAAGTTTCTTGTTTTAGAAATGATGGTTCTCAATTTACAGTTAGTTTAACACAAGTTCACATAGAAGAAGATGCTGCAAAATTGATGCACGAAAAGAAAGTTTCTTTGGTCGATTTTAACAAAGCCGGTGTGCCGCTAATCGAAATTGTAACAGATCCTTGTATTCGTCATATCGAAGATGCATCAACCTATGCACAATATATTCAAAGAATTGTTCAGAATTTAAAAATATCCGAAGCAAACCTTGAAAAAGGAGAGTTTAAATCGGATGTTTCTGTATCACTTAGAAAAAAGCATACCTACAATTTAAATCCTAGAACAGAAATTAAAAACTTGAATTCGTTTAAGTTTATGGTGGATGCTTTGAAAGAAGAAATTGAGAAACAATTAACCTATTATATAGAAAATAAAGCATTTAGACCAGAACAAACAACGGTTTTATGGGATGCTGATTTAAAGCAAACCAAAACAATGCGTACTAAAGAATTTGAAGCGGATTATCGTTTTATTTCTGAACCAGATTTGCCTTTTGTAAATATTAAGCAAGTGGTAGAAAGTATTAAAGTTGATGTAAGTTCTTTACCTTTTGCAGTGGAATCTATTCTGATAAAAGGTGGTGTTTTGCCCCAAGATGCAAAGTTTTTTACCGCAGATTCTTTACGATCTAAAACTTTTGTTGCTATTAATACGGTACTTAATGACCCTTCTTTTGTAGCAAAAACATTGGTAAATAATATTGGTGCAGATGACTATGCAAATATTCATAGTATTGTGCATCTAATTGAAATTTTTCAATTATTTAAAGATGATAAAATTACTTCTGTTTTAGTTCAAAACGGAATTACATCGTACTTAAAAGACAGAACTTTTGATTTTAAGAAGTATTTTGAAGACAATACAATTTCTGAGGATACAATTAAAAATGCTGTTTTAACAGTAATAACAGAAAACGAAGAAACTGCAAATGAAATTAAAGCAGGAAACCAAGGCAAAGCTGGCATTCTGGTTGGTAAAGTAATCGCTATAATTGGTAAAGGTGCTTCTGGAAAAGTTATTCGTGAGAGCATCTTGTTGGCTATAAGCAATAAGCCATTAGCTATTGGCAAAGAGCAAACTTCTAATAGCGAAAAGCGCATAGCGAATAGCGAACAACCATCAACCAAAAACCAAACAGAAGAATTACCTCAAATTCCGATTGTTATAAAAGAAGAATATAGAACTCACAAGATTTCTGAGTTAACAGAAACTTCTATAAAAGAAGAAGTAACTTTAGCAGGTTGGGTAGCTAGCGTGCGTGATCATGGTGAATTAATTTTTATTGATTTACGCGATTCAAGCAACCAAATTTTTCAAGTACGTTTAAGTAGAGAAACATTTCCTAATTTAGATGAATTGGTAAAATTAAAGGCAGAAACTGTCATTATGGTTACTGGAATTGTAGTTAAACGAAAAGAAGATGATTACAATGCGGGTTTAAGAACTGGTAAAATTGAGTTAGAAACATCTGTTTTAGAAATCTTAAACTTATCTAAAACACTACCGTTTGAAATTAAAAAAGCAACAAAATCGAACGAAAATGTTCGTTTCCAATACAAATTTTTAGACCATAGAAATGAAGATGTTCGCAAAGCAATTGTGAATCGTCATAAGGTAATAAAATTATTGCGCGATATTTTAGACGAAGAAGAATTCTTAGAAATTGAAACGCCAATTTTAACTGCAGGAACAGATGAGGGTGCAAGAGAGTTTATTGTTCCGTCTAGAAAACAAGCAGGTGCTTTTTACACGTTACCACAAGCACCACAACAGTTTAAACAAATGTTGATGGTGGGCGGATTTGAGAAATATTTTCAAATTGCACGTTGTTTTAGAGACGAAGATTCGCGTGGAGATCGTCAACCAGAGTTTACACAATTAGATATTGAAATGGCGTTTGCAAGCATGCAGCAAATTATCGATTTAAACACCAAAATGTTTAACGAAGTTGTGCATAAAATCTATGGTAAAAAATGGATTTTACATCCGTTTGAAATCGTTACTTACAAAGATGCAATGGATAAATACGGTTGTGACAGACCTGATTTACGTTATGGTTTGCAAATGCAAGATATTACAGACATTGTAAAAGAAACTACTTTTCAGGTTTTTAGCAAACCTATTGATGAAGGCGGAATTGTAAAATGTATTAAAGTTTCTGCAAAAGAACAAGGAAACTTAAGAATGTCTAAAGGACAAATTGAAAACTTAACAGCCATTGCACAACAAAATGGCCTAGGAGGTTTAGCGTACATTATTGTAAATGAAAACGAGCTGCAATCGCCAATTATTAAGTTTCTAGGTGAAGAAATTGCAGCCAATATTATAAAAGCTACGGATGCTAAAATTGGAGATATTGTATTTTTCTCTGCTGCGGATTATGTAACTGCAAATAAAGCATTAGATGCGGTTCGTCAAGAAATGGGACGTATTTTAAAACTCATCAATCCCAAGGAATTAAGACCTGCTTGGGTGGTTGATTTCCCGATGTTTGAAAGAACGGAAGAAGGCCGATGGACGTTTACACACAATCCTTTTTCTATGCCAGCAATTTACGATTTAGAAAAACACATGAATAACAATGATGACGAGATTGGAACTATCATTGCACAACAATACGATTTAATATTAAATGGTTATGAAATTGGAGGCGGATCTGTTCGTGCTCACAAAGCAGAAATTTTAGAAGCAACCTATAAAAACATGGGGTATACTAAAGAGGAAATGTTAAAAAGCGTCGGAACGATGTATAAAGCTTTTCAATATGGCGCGCCACCTCACGGAGGAATTGCTTGGGGTATTGATCGTTTAATGATGATTTTAGAGAAGAAAGCTTCTATTAGAGAAGTAATGGCATTCCCAAAAACAGGAACATCCGAAGATTTATTGTTTAATGCACCTTCTCTGCTTTCTGATAAAAAAGTGGAAGAAATGAATGTAAGGGTGATAAGAAAGTAACTTAAATTCTAACTGTCCTAAAAATATATCATTTTAAAATCTCGCTTTTGCGAGATTTTTTTATTTTATCAAACTTCAAGCCTAATTAAAATTTTCAAAATCAGAGATAAAGTCAATTTTAAGCGCTTTAAAGCATTTTCTTGTTTTTAACAAATGTTGATAATTTTAAAACTAATTCGATCAAAAGCCTTAAAATAAATCTTAAAAATTGTAATTTTGAATTTAATACATTCGTTTTTTAATCTCGAATGCTATCAACCTAAAAATTAATAATTCACTTTTATAATGAGCGAAGAAATAAAAAAAGAATATGACGCGTCTAGCATCCAGGCCCTAGAGGGAATGGAGCATGTAAGAATGCGCCCATCTATGTATATTGGAGATGTTGGTGTGCGTGGTTTACATCACTTAGTGTATGAAGTTGTAGATAACTCTATTGATGAAGCAATGGGAGGTTATTGTGATACTATTAATGTTACAATTAATGAAGACAATTCTGTAACTACAAGAGATAACGGTCGTGGAATCCCTGTTGGAATTCACGAAAAGGAAGGGGTTTCTGCACTACAAGTTGTAATGACAAAAATTGGTGCTGGGGGTAAATTTGATAAAGACTCTTACAAAGTATCTGGTGGTTTACACGGTGTTGGTGTAAGTTGTGTAAATGCATTATCAGAACATTTAACAGCAACCGTTCACAAAGACGGTAAACTTTGGCAACAAGAATATTCTAAAGGAAAAGCATTATATCCAGTAAAAACTATTGGAGAAACTGATTTTAACGGAACAGTAGTTACTTTTTTACCTGACAAAACTATTTTTACACAAACAACTGAATTTAACTATGATACTTTAGCATCTCGTATGCGCGAATTATCCTATTTAAATAAAGGAATTACAATTACTTTAACGGATAAACGCGAAACAGATGATGAAGGCAACTTTCCTACAGAAGTTTTTCATAGTACAGAAGGTTTACCAGAATTTATAAGATATTTAGATTCTACTCGTGAGCAACTAACTTCTACCATAATTTCTATGGAAGGTGAAAAAAACGGTATCCCTGTTGAAGTTGCAATGGTTTACAACACTTCTTACGCAGAGAATTTACATTCTTATGTAAACAACATCAACACACATGAAGGAGGAACTCATTTAGCAGGTTTTAGACGTGGATTAACAAGTACGTTAAAGAAATATGCAGATGATTCTGGATTATTAAAAAACATAAAATTCGAAATTGCTGGTGATGACTTTAGAGAAGGCTTAACTGCAATTATTTCTGTAAAAGTACAAGAACCACAATTTGAAGGACAAACAAAAACGAAGTTAGGAAATAGGGACGTAACTTCTGCGGTATCTCAAGCAGTTTCAGAAATGTTAACTGACTATTTAGAGGAAAACCCTAATGATGCAAAAATTATCGTTCAAAAAGTCATTTTAGCCGCTACTGCTAGACATGCTGCAAGAAAAGCTCGTGAAATGGTACAGCGTAAAACGGTAATGAGCATTGGTGGTTTACCTGGTAAACTATCTGACTGTTCGGAAACAGACCCTGCACAATGCGAAATTTTCTTAGTTGAGGGAGATTCTGCTGGTGGAACAGCAAAACAAGGTCGTGATAGAAACTTTCAAGCAATTTTACCACTACGTGGAAAGATTTTGAATGTTGAAAAAGCAATGCAGCATAAAGTTTTTGAAAACGAAGAGATTAAAAACATGTATACAGCATTAGGAGTTTCTATAGGTACAGAAGAAGATCCAAGAGCTCTAAACTTATCAAAAGTTCGTTACCATAAAGTAGTTATTATGTGTGATGCCGATGTAGATGGATCACATATTGCAACTTTAATCTTAACATTCTTTTTTAGATATATGAGGGAAATGGTAGAGCAAGGTTATATATATATTGCAACTCCTCCTTTATATTTAGTTAAAAAAGGACAAAAGAGAGAATATGCTTGGGATGATAATCAACGTGATTTGCTTGTACATCAAATGGGTGGTTCTGCGACTATACAGCGTTACAAAGGTCTTGGAGAAATGAATGCAGACCAACTTTGGGATACGACAATGAATCCAGAGTATAGAACATTGCGTAAAGTTGTAATTGATAGCGCAACCGAAGCCGATAGAGTTTTCTCAATGTTAATGGGAGACGAAGTTCCGCCACGTAGGGCTTTTATTGAAAAAAATGCAAAATATGCCAAAATAGATATCTAGTTTATTAATTTTCATAAATAAAAACACGCTCTTATTTTAAGAGTGTGTTTTTTTTTGTATTTTACAGAAAAAATTTAATTACAAACCAAATTCAATAAAAAAAAATGAAAAAGTATATTTTAATTCTTATGGGCGCTTTTGCACTATCGTTTAACACGAATGCTCAAGACGGCTTTGAAGGGTACCTTTTAGCAAACACAAATGACAGATCTAAATTAATCGAGGCCTATATAGAGCCTGCTATGAAAGGCTTAATTTTTAGCATGAATAATGGATGGTATCATACAGCAAAAGTTCATAAAACACTTGGGTTTGATATCGCTATTGGTGTAAGTGCATCCTTAATACCTGAAAAAGACGAAATATTTAACTTATCAGGATTAACATCTGTCAACGCTGGTTCGATTACTGCTTCTTCGATTGCAGGCTCAGAAAACAACAACCCTTTAACTACGGTTAATTTTGTAGAAAATAATGTAACCTATAGTACAACATTCAATGCACCAGGAGGAGTTAAAGAAAGCCTTCCTGCAAATGCCGTTCTTGCACCAGCATTGCAAGTAAGCTTAGGCTTACCTGCTAATTTTGAGATTAGTGTAAGATATGCTCCAAAATCAGGTTATAGTTCTGATGATGTAGAAGCAGGTCTTATGGGTATAGGATTAAAAAAAGAAATCACAAATTGGTTTGGACCTCTAGGAAAAACACCTTTTCATGTTTCTTTACTTGCCGCTTATACAACAATGACAGTTGATTACAATATCAACAGTACTGGAGCTGTTTCTGTACAAAATGGATTAGCAGAGTTTAAACTAAATGCTTACACAGTTCAAGCAATTGCATCATTAAATTTTCCTATTATAAACATTTATGGTGGAATTGGATATGGTGCCGGAAACTCTACTCTTAAAATGAATGGAGATTATGAATTAAGTTATGGACCACTTGCAAGAACAATAACAGACCCTATTAATTCTGAATTTAGTGCAGGCAGTTTCAGAACAACTGCTGGCTTACGATTAAGCCTAGGATTTTTCAAAATATATGGAAGCTATACGCTACAAGAATACAATACAGCAAATTTAGGTATCGCATTTGGTATCAGATAAAATTACGCTATTATACTCATAAAAAGGACATCTATATAAAGATGTCTTTTTTTGTTTTTAACAGTACTTTTATTTCTAAAATTCGTACGTTTGCTTAACAAAATTTATCTATATAATTAAAAAATAAATATATGAAAGTTACAGTTGTTGGTGCAGGTGCAGTAGGTGCAAGTTGTGCAGAATACATTGCTATTAAAGATTTTGCTTCTGAAGTAGTAATCTTAGATATTAAAGAAGGTTTTGCTGAAGGTAAAGCTATGGATTTAATGCAAACCGCTTCGTTAAACGGATTTGACACTAAAATTTCTGGAAGCACAAACGATTATTCAAAAACTGCTAATTCTAATATTTGTGTAATTACTTCTGGAATTCCTAGAAAACCAGGAATGACTCGTGAAGAATTAATTGGTATTAATGCAGGAATTGTAAAAACAGTTTCTTCTAATTTAATCGAGCATTCTCCAAACACAATTATTATTGTAGTCTCAAATCCTATGGACACAATGACGTATTTAGTTCATAAAACTACAGGCTTACCAAAAAATAGAATTATTGGAATGGGTGGTGCATTAGATTCTGCTCGTTTTAAATATAGATTAGCAGAAGCTTTAGGCGCTCCTATTTCTGATGTTGACGGTATGGTAATTGGTGGTCATTCTGATACAGGAATGGTTCCTTTAACTCGTTTAGCTACCAGAAATTCTGTCCCTGTTTCTGAGTTCGTTTCTGAAGAAAGATTAAATCAAGTTTTAGAAGACACTAAAGTGGGTGGTGCAACTTTAACTAAATTACTAGGAACTTCTGCATGGTACGCTCCTGGTGCTGCAGTTTCTGCAATGGTACAAGCTATTGCATGTGATACTAAAAAGATTTTTCCTTGTTCTGTTTTAGTTGAAGGAGAATATGGTTTAAATGATTTATGTATCGGTGTTCCTGTTGTTTTAGGTAAAAATGGAATTGAAAGCATCGTAGAAATCAATTTATCTGATGATGAAAAAGCACAAATGATCGCTTCTGCTGAGGGAGTTTCTGCAACAAATGCTTTATTAGAATTATAAAATTTAATTCCTAGTTTATAGGGGTTAGCACTTAGTAAAAATCCAACTCTTTGAGTTGGATTTTTTTGTTAAAATGTTATCACTTAAATATTATTTGTTGTTCATCTAACTTTTAGTGATATCCAATTAATTTTCCAATTATGTAATACTATTAAAACTCAAAATGTCAAACTGAGTTTGTCGAAGTGTAAGTTTAGTTGATCAAGTAGTCTTCGATAAGCTCAGACTAACACTCGCAGTTATAATTGATGTCAGAATATAATTTATGAAGGTTTTAAATTTTATTAATAGGTTCTTAAAAAGCGAATTTTATAAATTAAAATATCCTCTTTGAAATACTCAGATAACAATAATCTATTTTTCTTTAGATATATAATCTATTTATATTTGCATCTCAATTGCTAAAAAAGTGAAAACACAAAAACATACCCTTTTAAAAAACGTTTATGGATATGATAACTTTCGTCCATTACAAGAAGAAATTATCAACAGAACTTTAGACGGTAAAGACAGTTTTGTATTAATGCCAACCGGTGGTGGAAAATCGATGTGTTTTCAGATTCCCGCTTTGATTTTTGACGGAATTACAATTGTAGTTTCTCCGCTTATCTCACTAATGAAAGATCAAGTTCAAGCACTAAAATCAAACGGAATAAAAGCAGCTTTTTTTAATAGTTCAATTACTCCTCAAGAAGAAAACGAAGTTATTAACAGCGCAATGAACGGGGAATTACAACTACTGTATTTATCCCCAGAAAAATTAATATCCGTAAGCAATACTTGGCTAAAAGCACTAAACATAAAATTAGTTGCAATCGATGAAGCGCATTGCGTAAGTATGTGGGGACACGATTTTAGACCAGAATACACACAGTTAAAAGTATTTAGAAAATCACTACCAAATGTACCTTTTATGGCATTAACCGCAACCGCAGACAAATCGGCTAGAAAAGATATTGAAGAACAACTAGGCTTAACGAACTCTAAATTATTTATTTCTTCTTTTGATCGAAAAAATCTAAGTATTGAAGTACGAGGCCAAGTTGAAAAAAAGAAAAAGTTACAAGAAATCGTCAATTTTATAAATCGAAGAAAAAACGAAAGCGGTATTATTTATTGTTTGAGTAGAAAAAACACAGAAGAAGTTGCTAATTATTTGAAACAAGAAGGGCATTCTGTAGCCTTTTATCATGCAGGGATGAATCATGAAGAAAGAGAAAGCACGCAAACCGATTTTATAAATGATGACACCAAAATAATTGTTGCTACCATAGCCTTTGGAATGGGGATTGATAAATCGAACGTTCGTTTTGTAATTCATTATAATTTACCAAAAAACTTAGAAGGTTATTATCAAGAAATTGGTAGAGCAGGAAGAGACGGACTACCAGCAGAAACACTGCTTTACTATAATATGAGAGATTTTGTGCTTTATAGCCAATTTGCAGATGATGGTGCAAATAGCGAAATGCAAAAAGAAAAACTAAACAGAATGCTTCAATTTACCGAAGCTAAATCGTGTAGAAGAAAAATATTATTATCTTATTTTGGAGAACATCTTTTAGAGAACTGTGGCAATTGTGATGTTTGCGAAAATCCTCCTAAAGATTTTGAAGGCACTATTTTAACTCAAAAAGCACTTTCTGGAATTGTAAGAATGGGCGAAAAAGACGGAATTACCATGTTAATTAATGTTTTACGAGGGAGTAATAATGCAGATATCCATTCAAAACAATATTTTAATCTAAAAACATACGGGATAGGAAAAGATATTTCTTTTTTTGATTGGCGAGATTATGTAATTCAAATGGCAAATCAAGGATTGATAGAAATTATGTACAGCGAAAATTCTGCTTTAAAAATATCAACAATTGGTTGGAAAGTTTTAAAAGGAGAAAAAACAATTAGATTAACAACACCTATAAGCGCCGCAGATAAAAAGAAAAATCTAAAAGCTGTAAAAACAACCATTGAAGGCGAAACAAATACAGACTTACTTACAGAATTAAAAAAGATAAGATTATCCATAGCAAAAGAAGAAAACATGCCAGCTTATATCATTTTTAATGATAAAACCTTAAAACAAATGTCGATTTCATTACCTACAACAGAAAATGAATTTTTAGCAATTTCTGGAGTTGGAATGAACAAAATGGACAAGTATGGCGACGAATTTATGAATGTGATTCGTAGATTTAAAAACGTAGCCAAACCAAGAAAAACACCTACAACTCTTAAAACTTTTGACTTATACAAAGAAGGCTTAAGTCCTTCTGAAATTGCTCAAGAAAGAAGTTTATCCATTACCACAATTTTTTCTCATTTATCACAATTATATTCCGAAGGAAAAAAAATTGGAATTGAAAAATACGTTACAAAATAAATTGTAGATAAAGTAAGAGTTGCTTTTAATCAATTGAGAAGAAAAAACGAATTAAAACCGATTTACGAGCAACTAAACGAAGAAATTACCTATTCAGAAATAAGAATAAGTATTACGCTCATTTTAAAAAACGGATAATATTGTTTGACAAAAATTTTTTCTAGCCTCGTTAAATAAGAATTTGGCTAAAATAATTAAGAATAGACTGAAGACTGTGCCTATTTAAAAACCCTATAAATTCTATTTAATATTAAACAATAGACCTCACAGGTTTTAAAACATGTGAGGTCCGCTAATAAAGTTTAAGACAATCCAGAAATCACTCCATTATTATCAATTGTCATATTTTCTGATGCAGGATGTTCTGGTAAACCTGGCATTCGCATCATTTTTCCTAAAATTGGAATGATAAATTGTGCCCCTGCAGCTATTTCAATTTCTCTAACGGTAACTGTAAATCCTTCTGGTCTGCCTATTAAAGTCTCATCATCAGAAAAAGATTTTTGAGTTTTTGCCATACAGATAGCAAAATCATTAAATCCTAACCTATTAATTCTTCTTAAATTCAACTGGGCTAACTTGCTATATTCAACATTTTTTGCGCCGTAGATTTCTTTGGCGATTATCTCTATTTTATCAGTTACCGGTGATTTCCAATTATACAAAGGTTTGTACTGCGTAGCTTTATTTTCAACAACATTCACAACCGCTTTTGCTAAATCTCTTGTTCCATTGCCTCCTTTTGCCCAACCTTCAGATAAAACGGCTTCAACACCTAAACTAGCACATTTGTCAATTACAAATGCAACTTCTTCATCAGAATCAGAAATAAAAGAGTTAATAGCCACAACTGGCTCAATATTATATTTTCTAATATTTTCTATATGCTTTTCAAGATTCTTAAATCCGGCTGTAACTTTTTCTAAATCCGGAGTATTATATTCTTCCGTTTTTGCGCCGCCATGGTGACGTAATGCTCTAATAGTAGCAACTAAAACAACACATTTAGGATTCAAGTTTGCAAACTGAGATTTGATGTTCAAGAATTTTTCAGCTCCTAGATCAGCTCCAAAACCAGCCTCTGTAACCACATAATTAGACAATGTTAATCCCATTTTTGTAGCAATTATCGTATTGGTGCCTTGTGCAATATTAGCAAATGGACCACCATGAATAATTGCAGGGTTTTCTTCTAAAGTCTGCACTAAGTTTGGTTTTATAGCATCTTTTAGCAAAATAGCCATCGCATTTTCGGCTTTTAAATCACGTGCAAAAACGGGTGTGTTACCAAAAGTAAACCCTATAAAAATATTACCTAAGCGTTCTTTTAAATTATCTAAATCCGAGGCCATACATAAAATTGCCATCACTTCGGAAGCGGGTGTAATATTAAATCCATCTTGTCTAGGAATTCCATTTGAAGATCCTCCTAAGCCAATTGTGATTTCTCGCAAAGATCTATCATTCATATCGATAACTCTTTTCCAGAGAATCGTTCTTGGGTCAATATTTAAATTATTTGTTTTACTTTGGATGTTATTATCAATCAAAGCAGACAAAAAATTATTTGCTTTTTCAACGGCATTAAAATCGCCTGTAAAATGTAAATTGATATCTTCCATGGGCACAACTTGCGAATATCCGCCACCAGCAGCGCCACCTTTCATACCAAAAACAGGTCCTAAAGAGGGTTCTCTTAAAACTACTGTAGCCTGTTTACCTATTTTATTAAGTCCTTCTGTTAAACCAATTGAAACTGTTGTTTTCCCTTCTCCTGCTGGAGTTGGCGTTAAAGCGGTCACTAAAACTAGGTTATTTTTTTTTATTTTTTCATCGTCTATTAAAGACAACGGAAGTTTAGCTTTAAATTTCCCATACATTTCTAAATCCTCCTCATCTACATTTAATTTTTTAGCAATGTCTTTTATATGTTGAAGTGTTTTGGCTTGGGCAATTGAAATATCAGATAAATGTGTCATATATATATTTTAATAGTACTAATTTTAATATTTTAAAAGAATAAATATAGTCAATTTTAAGAATCCGTAACTTTACCAAATTTGGTTCACGAATATTCAAAAAAAAACAACTATATAAATGTGGTAAAATAATTGCTTGAACTACTTTGAAATACTATATTTGCTCGTTTTAAAAAAAAGAAAGTCGACATAAAATAAAGAAGATGCAAAACAAAGGACTTATTAAATTATTCGCAATCCTTTTTGGATTAGTGAGTTTATATCAATTATCATTTACATTTTTGGCGAATAAAGTTGAAGATGACGCAGTGATATACGCTGCCAGCAAAGTAACTGGTAATGACGCAAGACAAAAAGCTGCTTTCGAAAGAAAGTACTTAGATAGCATTGCAAATGATAATATTATTGATTTAGGCGTTACTAAATATAGCTACAATGACGTAAAAGACAAAGAAATGAATCTTGGTCTTGACTTAAAAGGTGGTATTAACGCTATTCTGCAAGTTTCTGTAAAAGAAGTTTTAAAAAGCTTGTCTAATGATTCTAAAAATGTGGCTTTTAACAATGCATTAAATGCTGCTGATGAAAGACAAAAAAATAGTAATTCAACTTATTTAGACCTGTTTTTTGAAGAATTTGAGAAAGTTGCAGGAACTACAAAATTAAGTGATCCTTCTATTTTTGGAACAAAAGCATTATCTGAAAAGATTTCTTTTAATGAATCTAACACTACTGTAAAAGAAACTTTACAACAAGAAATTAACAGTTCTATTGGTACTGCTTTTGAAGTTTTAAGAAGTAGAATTGATAAATTTGGAGTTACACAACCAAATATTCAAAGAATTGGAAATTCTGGGAGAATTCAAATTGAATTACCAGGGGCTAAAGACATTGAGCGTGTTACAAAATTAATTACAAGCAAAGCTGAATTACAGTTTTGGGAAGTACATACAAATGCAGAAGTTCAAAACTTTTTCTTTGCAGCGAACGATAAGGTTGCAGATTTATTAAAAGGTGATACTGTTTTAGAAATAGAAAAAGATTCTCTTAAAACAGATAACATAGACGATTTATTAGGTGAAACTATAGATTCTACGAAAGTTCAAAAAAGTCTTTTTTCTTATTTATCTGTAAATGCTGCAAGAAATCAACAACAATTAAGTTCTTTAGTTGCGCAAGCTAGGGTTTTAGATACAGCGACTGTAAACAGCCTGTTAAAGAAAAAAGAGGTTAAGGCATTATTGGCACCTGAATTAAGATATGTCAAATTTTTATGGGATTATAAATCTACAAAAGGAGACGATGGTTCAGAAGTAATTGGCTTATACGCAATTAAAGGAAACAGAAATAACAAACCAACAATTGAAGGCGATGTTATTTTAGATGCTTCTCAAATGTTTGATCAATTGAACAAACCAGAAGTAAGTATGACTATGAATAGTTCTGGAACTAAGCAATGGGCTAAAATGACTGGTGACAACATTGGTAATTTTGTTGCAGTAGTATTAGATGATTATGTATACACTGCACCTTCTGTAAACCAAGCAATTACTGGTGGTAGAACTTCTATTTCTGGAGGTAGTATGACAATTACAGAAGCAGAAGATATTGCAACCGTTTTAAAAGCGGGTAAATTACCTGCTGCTGCAAGAATTATTCAAGCAGAAGTTGTTGGGCCATCTTTAGGGCAAGAAGCAATTAATGCAAGTTTTATATCATTTGGTATTGCTATTTTCTTAGTTTTACTTTGGATGATTCTTTACTATGGAAAAGCAGGTATCTACGCAGACATCGCTTTATCTGTAAACATCTTATTTATATTCGGAATTCTAGCATCGTTTAATGCGGTGTTAACATTACCCGGTATTGCAGGTATCATTTTAACAATTGGTATGTGTGTGGATGCAAACGTTATTATTTTTGAAAGAATTAAAGAAGCCTTATCCTCCAAAAAAGGATTAAAACAATCTGTTGAAGAAGGTTTCTCTATTAAAGGAGCATTATCTGCAATTATAGATGCAAATATTACAACTTTATTAACAGGTGTTATTTTATATGTTTTTGGTACAGGACCTATTAAAGGATTTGCTTTAACCTTAATGATAGGTATTGCAACTTCATTATTTACAGCGGTATTTATTACACGCCTTTTAATAGACAGAGCTGTTGCAAAATCTAGTAACTTAACATTTAATACTTCTATTTCTAAAGGTTGGTTTGAAAATATTGACATCCAATATATCAAAAAACGTAAGGTTGCATATATCATCTCTGGAACTCTTATTACTATAAGTTTAATTTCTATTTTTTCTGTCGGATTAAAACAAGGTGTAGACTTTAAGGGTGGCCGTTCTTATGTTGTTCGTTTTGATCAACCAATGAGTGCTACAGAAGTTGCTTCAACTTTAAAAGGTGCATTTGGTTCAGCTCCAGAAGTAAAAACATATGGTAATGACAATCAGTTAAAAATCACAACTGTTTACAAAATTGAAGCGGAAGGTCAAGAAGTTGATGAACAAGTTCAAAATGCACTATTTACAGGTTTAAAATCATATTTAGGCACTACAACTTACGACAACTTTAAACCAGGATTTGAAAAAACTGGAAGTGGAATAATGAGCTACATTAAAGTAGAACCAACAATTGCAGACGATATTAAAAAATCTGCATTGTATGCGGTTTTAGGTTCATTATTAGTAGTTTTCTTATATATATTACTAAGATTTAGAAAAATATCTTTTAGTGTTGGTGCTGTTGCAGCTGTATTTCATGATGTTTTAATTGTATTAGGTGTGTTTTCAATTGCATATAATATTATGCCTTTTGATATGGAAATAGATCAATCTTTTATTGCAGCAATTCTAACAGTCGTCGGGTATTCATTAAATGATACAGTTATTATCTTTGATAGAATTAGAGAGTTTACAAACGAACGTCGTGGAAAGCACAATGTACTAATTAATGACGCTATCAATCGCACATTAGGTAGAACTATAAATACTTCTTTAACAACATTATTAGTAATGTTAGCTATCTTTTTATTTGGAGGAGATTCTATTAAAGGATTTATGTTTGCATTAATTGTAGGTATTGTAGTAGGAACGTATTCTTCTATATTTGTTGCAACACCTATTATGTATGATATGACTAAAAAAGAAGATAGAGACAACTAATTTAATTTTAAAATAAATTAAAACCGTTTTCTTTTCTGACACCGAAATATGTTCAGTAAAAGAAAACGGTTTTTTTCATTACTAAAGAGCTACCATATTTACTTGCTATGAAAATTATAAAACTTGACGATTTATATTTTAAACCTTTTATCAACAAGGAAGAAATTTCTAATATTGTAAAGGAACTAGCAGCACAAGTAAAAGCAGATTTACCAAAAGATGAAGTGCCAATTTTTGTTGGTATTTTAAATGGTTGTTTTCTTTTTGCAGCAGACTTTATTAGAGAGTTTAAAGGCAATTGCGAAGTTTCATTTGTAAAACTTGCTTCTTATGAAGGAACATCAACTACCCAAAATGTAAAACATTTAGTAGGTATAAATGAAGATTTAACAGGCAGAACTGTCATTATTTTAGAAGATATTATTGATACAGGCGCAACGTTGCAAGAAATCTATAATATTTTTAGAGACAAAAATGTAAAGCAACTAAAAGTTGCTACACTTTTCTTTAAACCAGATGTTTTTAAAAAAGAACTACCTATAAATTATATAGGGAAAAGTATAGAAGATACATTTATTGTTGGTTATGGATTAGATTACAACAAATTAGGAAGAAACTACCCAGCAATATACCAACTAACAACACCACCTAAAATGAAAAACATTGTATTATTTGGCCCCCCGGGAGCTGGAAAAGGCACTCAAGCAACCTTATTAAAAGAGAAATATAACTTATTGCATATTTCTACAGGAGACGTTTTTAGATTCAATATTAAAAATAAAACGGAGTTAGGTATATTAGCGAAGAGTTTTATGGATAAGGGAGATTTAGTGCCCGATGAAGTTACTATAAATATGTTAAAAGCAGAAGTAAATAAAAATGCAGATGCCAATGGGTTTATTTTTGATGGGTTTCCTAGAACCCAATCTCAAGCAATTGCTTTAGATGAATTTTTAGCTGAAAAAGGCGAGCAAATAAATGGAATGGTGGCATTAGAGGTATCTGAAGATTTATTAGTTGAGCGTTTGTTAGAAAGAGGTAAAACTAGTGGTAGAACAGATGATACTGATGAAAATAAAATAAGAAACCGTTTTAACGAGTACAATACAAAAACTGCTATTTTAAAAGATTTTTATCAAGCACAAGGAAACTATTACGGAATAAATGGTATTGGTGATATTGAAGATATTACTGCACGTTTATCTAACGTTTTTGATATATTATAAAAAAATTAATCACTAAAATTTCTACTTGTTTATTTGTAGATTTGCACAAAATTTAAACACACATACACAAAAAACAACAGACGATTTAAAGTAAAAAGAAAATAGCTATTAGCTGTTAAGTATTTTACATCTGATGTTTAAAATTATTAAAAATGACAGAGGGTAATTTTGTTGATTATATAAAAATATACGCTTCTTCAGGAAAAGGAGGACAAGGTTCTGTGCATCTTCACAGAGAAAAATTTATTACAAAAGGTGGCCCAGATGGTGGTGACGGCGGTCGTGGAGGTCATATTATTTTACGTGGAGACAAAAATATGTGGACACTCTTTCACTTAAAATTTAAACGTCATTTTAGAGCTGAAGGTGGTGGAGCAGGAAGTAAGAGTAGAAGTAGTGGTCATGATGCAGAAGATATTTTTGTGGATGTTCCTTTAGGAACTATCATAAAAGATGCAGATACAAATGAGATTATTGTAGAAATTACTGAAGATAAAAAAGAAGTTGTTTTATTGCAAGGAGGAAAAGGTGGACTTGGAAACTGGAATTTTAGAACATCAACAAATCAAACGCCAAGATACGCACAACCAGGTATCGATGGTTTAGACGGTTGGTTTAGAATAGAATTAAAATTATTGGCCGATGTTGGCTTAGTTGGTTTCCCTAATGCAGGTAAATCTACCTTATTATCTGTTTTAACGTCTGCAAAACCTAAAATTGCAGATTATGCTTTTACCACTTTAAAACCCAATTTAGGAATCGTTGAACACAGAAATCATCAAACATTTGTAATTGCAGATATTCCCGGAATAATTGAAGGTGCTGCTGATGGAAAAGGTTTAGGACATCGTTTTTTAAGACATATAGAACGTAATTCTGCGTTGTTATTTTTAATTCCTGCAGATAGCGATGACATTAACAAAGAATACGATGTTTTGTTAAATGAACTAAAAAAATACAATCCAGAGTTGTTAGATAAAGACCGTTTATTGGCAATTTCTAAAACAGATATGTTAGACGATGAATTAAAAGAAGAAATAAGAGCAAATTTACCTAAAGGAGTAGAAACACTCTTTATATCATCAGTAGCAGAAACTGGATTACAAGAATTGAAAGATAAACTTTGGAAAATGCTGAATTAACAATACCATTTATTCCTCTTTTTTATTTGTAATTATTTGTTTTTAAATACGTTAGTTATTATTTTAACAAAATCCTTATTGGCAATCTATATTTTGTAGTAACAGGAATCCCTCTTTTAATTGCTGGATGAATAACAGGTAAATTGGTAACAGATAACTTTAGTAAACTATCTAATTGTGGTAATTGTAGTTTTATGTTTTCTGATGTTGAAGTTTCATCAAAAATAATTTCGCCTTTTGAGCTAATTAAAAGATCAACATAAATAACTTCATTAATAGAATCTTTAACAGTTAAATACTGTTTTTGTAACTCAGCTCCTATTTTTTGATGAATGGTATTTCTAAAACATGTAGCTATTTCTTCTTTATCAATAATAGCATCGCAGATTTTAAAAGATGGCGAAAAATCTACTGAAGTAAAATCTACAATAGTATCTAGAGCTTGTAAATCTTTATTTTTTGAAAATGAAAATTTATCGCACGAAATGCAAAAAACAACTAAAATAAAAACAATTAAAACACGCATTAACTTGAGTATCAATTAATGCGTGAATTTACTAAAATTTGTTGAACTTTTACTCAACAACAAGTGTAAAAGGGATTGAATATTTAACTGCAATTGTTTTTCCTTCTTGTTCCCCAGGAATAACTTTTGGTAAAGTATTCATCACTCTAAGCACTTCTTGTTCAATTTTTTCATGAGGTGCTCTTGCTTGTACATCCACAATAACACCTTCTTTATCAATTTTAAAACCAATAAAAACTCTTTTTTTACCTGCTTTTAAACCTAAAGTTTTTGGTAAATCTGCATTAAAGTTTTTAGCAAAATGCATTTGAATGTTTTTTGAAAAACAATCTTTATCTCCAGAATCACAACCAGGGAATGTTGGTGCTTTGTCTATATTCATAAAGGAAACTTCTTCTATTTCTGTAACTATTTCAATATTTTCATCTCTTTTCATTTTTGAAAAATCTATAATAGTTGCCAATACCTTTCTATTATTTTTTCCTTTAAATATTTTATTTGTGTACATATCAGAAAACTCACTTTTCGCCCTTTTATGAATCCTATCCATTAATTCATCATATTCAGATTTTTCATTTAGAGTAAGATCTCCATAGGTAACCTCTAATCCTTCTGGTTTTCCTATCCCAAAATAACTATCTAAATAGGTTTCTTTTTTACCTTTACTAGTCTCTATACCTTCCTTTAATTCAAAGTATCTAGTTTGTAATTCTTTTTTACTTTCACCTACGTCTGCTGAAAGGTTTTCTGAGCAAGAAGTATAAAAAAGCATACTAGCTAATACAGGAATCAATACTAAATATTTAAGCTGATTCATTTTTTTGGATTGTGTTTTTGTCATCATAATAATTCTTTTTTTAATTAAACTTTTTTTATAAAATTGATTGATAAACGAAATGTTTTCTACTTGAAAAAAATTGGATAACAAATTGTTTATATAACTTTCTTTGGTTTCTGATTTTGATACAATTGCATCAGAAATATACTCATGCACCAATGTTATTCTCTGTTGATAGAAATAAATCATAGGATTAAACCACATCACAATTTTTAGAAATTCGAATAGCAATAAATCTAAAGAATGATTTTGTTTACTGTGAACTAACTCATGCTGTATGATTTTTTCTCTCTTAGATTCTTCAATATTTTTACCTAAAAAAACATAGTTAAAAAACGAAAATGCTTGTGTTTGATTCGGAATTATTATCAACGTAAAACCTGCTTGTTTTACAACTTCGTATTTTTTTATTAGGTTGATAATCTTCGCTAATTTTATCAAAAATAAGATTGAAAAAAATGCAACTCCAATCCAAAATAAAATGGTTACATAATTTACAGAATCATAGAATGTAGTTGTATCGATTGCTTTCTGAATCACTTTTTGAGGTGATAAAAAAAATTCTGGTAAATACACAATAAACTCTTGGGGCACTGCTTTTTGGAAGGTTGGTATTTTTATAAACGGAATTAAAAAAGACACTATTGGAGTGCTTAGTAAATACCATCTATTTTTGGTAAAAAAGGTTTCTTTACTTAAAAAGACATCGTAAATAGCCAAGAAAAATACTTGAAATAAAATGACTTGTAGAATGTAATTGATCATCGCTTTTTATTTAGTTAATAAATATTAAAAATTGACAACTGCCAACTGATAACTGATAACTGATAACTGAACACTATTTTTTATTATTCACTTCTTTCAAAATAGCTTCTAATTCCTTCATATCCATATTATTTTCTTTTACGAAAAAAGAGACCATACTTTTAAAGGATCCATCAAAATAACCATTCATTAATTTATGCAAACTTTGATTGCTATACGTTTCTTTATCAATAATAGGATAATACAAATAACCTCTACCTTCTTGTTTGTGCCCAACAAATTCTTTGGTTTCTAAAATTCTTATAATCGTAGAAACCGTATTATATGCCGGTTTTGGTTCGGGTAATTTATCAATAACTTCTTTAACCGTTGTTTCTTGTAAATCCCACAAAACCTGCATAATTTGTTCTTCGGCTTTTGTTAATTGTTTGCTCATATCTTTCAACTAGTTATTTAGTTCAATACTACAAATATAACTAAATACTTAGTTAAAACTAATTTTTTAGTTAAAAAATGTACTAAGATTTTATATTCTAGTTTATAATTAAACCATATGATCATTGAGAAATAGTAAATTAAAGCAAACTTTAAAAAGGTGCTAAACCCATTTAGCAGAATATATCGTATTATACGAAACCTTTTGTAATAGTATTTTTAGGATTTTTTTTATCTTTTATTAAGGAAATACTGTTTACAAAAAAAAGACACTAACAAGACTTTAAGAACCTCCTTTAGTGCCTTTATAGTTTTTTTACAATTATAGTTTAGTTAATTTTATTCTTGATAAAATTCTAGGAAAACAAAAATAAGTTGTTTAAATTTATTCCTTTTCAGCCATTTTCTTTACGTAATCTGTAATAATTACAATTTGAGTTGGGCCAACTTTACCTTCAATATATTTAGCGTTTTCGTGGTCTAAAGAAATTCTACGAACTGCAGTTCCTTGTTTTGCAACCATACTAGAACCTTTTACTTTTAAATCTTTTATTAAAACTACAGAATCTCCAGCTTCTAAAATAACACCATTTACATCTCTGTGAATTATTTTTTCACTTTCTGTTAAATGATTTCCAGCTTCTTTGGCAAAACGTAACTCTTCGTCTTCCATATACATCATTCCTAATAAATCACGAGGCCAACCTTCTTTTTTAAGACGATGTAACATTCTCCAAGCAACAACTTTTACAGGTCTAAATTCGCTCCACATAGCATCGTTTAAACAACGCCAATGATTTGCATCTATTTCTTCTGGTGTATCAATTTGAGTAATACAAGTTTCACACGCCAATATACTTCCATCAACTCCGCCTCCACCTGTAATACTGGGCTTTACATCGTACACAGATAAATTATTGGTTGCTTTACATAACTCGCATTTGGTACCACTTCTATTTTCTAAATCTTCTTGTAAACTCATAATTGTTGTTTTCTAATTTTTCAGTTTAAAAATATTGTTCATTACTTTATTTGTTTCATTTTTATAGAATACTCCAATTTATAGAGTAGAAAATATAAAGTGTAAATAACATTTGAATTCTTTTATTCTTCAAAAGTAAAGAAAACTAATTTTTTACTATTATTTAAATCAAAAATTTATTTAAACTTTAATTTTACCTTTAGTATGTATCCGTTATAAAAAAAAGCTAAACCAGTTGAACCTGATTTAGCTTTTAATAATATGTAAACAAGTATTATAACTACTTAATAATTAACTTTGACGTAGTTATATATTCTTTTTGAGACACTTTAATAAAGTAAATACCACTCTTAACACTTTCAACATTTAACACATTTGATGTTAAGTTTGTTTGCAATACACTACGCCCAGCAATATCAAACAACTCAACTTTCTTTAAGCCGTTAGCGGCAGATATGATGGTTAATTTCCCATTAATTACAGGGTTTGGATACATAGCAAAGACAGCGAATGCATCTCCTTTTACGTTTAAAACAGTGCTTCCGTCAATTTTAAGACCCGGTGAGAAATTCACACCATTTACGGTTGGGTGTAATACAAAGTCTCCTGTAATATCCGGACTTCTTGTAACAGAAACGTCAACACCAGTGCTTACAGATAACGTACTTGCATCTAACGTTGCAATAGCAGTTCCTGAAGCATCTCTTACAATAATTACTTCGAGAGAATTACTAAACCCTAATGCACCTGATGATGCTACAATTACAGTTGCATCTCCAAAATTTCCAGCAGCAGTTCCTGAAGCTGTAGGTGTTCCGCCTCCAAATACAAGGTAAACGCCACCAGCCGAAAGTACTGTATTTGCAGGAACTACGTGTCTTATTATGGTGGTACTATAAGAGTCTTCAATGGTGTAGCCACTAATATCTAACTCCGTTGTTCCTGAATTTACCAATTCAATAAATTCATCATCATTTGGATTTCTAGTTCCGTCTCCGTTTGCATCACCTCTAATATCAGTTGCAGGATCAAACAGGACCTCATTAATAATTAATTGTGCAGACATTGTGCTGCTACATAAAGCGAATGCAAATACTAAAAAGTAAATTTTTTTCATAATTGTTAGTTTTTAATAAACAGTTTTTCTGCCTATGGTTAAATATTTATTGATTTGGATTATTAAAATTAGTTTTTAATAATTTTTTTTATAACGCTGCTAGTAGCTGTATTTATTTTAAGAAAATACATACTTTTTGCAAGGTCTTCTATATTAATTTGTAACGTATTTTTTAACTCATTAGTTCTATAGATTCGCATCGGTTTTCCTAAAATATTTATAATCTCTACAGATTTAATTTTAGAGCCTCTTATTTCAAGAATGTTATTCGCTGGGTTTGGATACACAGTAATACTTGTGTTCAAAAGGTTTTCCTCAAGCCCTAATGTGGTTGTAAAGACAGTTTTTAAGGCATTGCTCATTTTTCTCCAGTCATTTTTACTATCTCGTAGCTTTTCTTTTTCTTGTTCAATATGAATAAAACGACCAGACGTAGCAGTTGCATCGGTACTACAAGCGTTAGAAGAATTGTTAATATACCGGCCTTGTGTATTTGTAAATGCAGTTAAGCGCGTCCAATCAGTATCTATATGAGCAAGTTTAAAGGTTAAACTACTATCTTCATTTAACAACGCATTTTTTATTTGTAAAGCATAATCTACACTTGGTGTTTTATTTGTACCATTACTTATAATCACATATGGATCTGTGTTCTGTTTTGCAAAACCATGTAATTGGATAAAAACAGTATTTGATGTGCTACTAAATAACACTTCTGTCGTTTTTTGAAACATTGAAGTTATATTATGAGCTTGATCAGAAATCTTATAATCGCCAATAGAACCACATGCAGTTGTAGTGCCAGAACAACTACTATTTGTAAACGAATTGCAACGATGTGCTCCATTTATAAATACAGCTTTAGCTAGCGTATTTTTAAAACAGTAAATAGCTTGATTGCCTGTATTAGTGTCATGCTTTGAATGAGGAGCCGCAATAATTAAATTATTTCTTGCAGGATTTTTACTAAAAATATAAGTACCCCAATACCGATTTTGTGTTGCTTTTTCTTCCAAAATATAAAATGTTTTATTTGGACTTAAAGAAGTGTCTGTAAACTCTGTTATTTGATAGTTTATTGAACTTGCAATAAACCTAGCATCTGTAAGATTGTCAGATAAAATAAAATTAATTATAGATTCCCAAGTTGCTAGATTCGCTGTTGTTGGTTGTATATAATTATTAACAGAACTTCCTGCCATTTTATTAATAAGACTTTCAGCATAATTTTCTACATCTCCCGAAGCTGTTTGAGCATTTAAGCATAAAAAATTAATAAATAAAAAAATAATAGTTACTGTTTTTTGCATAATTTAAATTGAAAGAATCGTGTAGATAATCTTTATGAAATTGTAATCCTGTTTTTAATCTAGCTAGCTAATAATTAGCATATCTAATTGTTAAGTAGCTAGCTATAAAGATTAATTCTTAGGTTCATAGAAAATAACATTGTCTATATAAAAATATTCTGGCGTTGCTCCACTAGACAGCTCAATTATGAGTTGATAAGAGCGAATGTTTTTCAAAAACCCTGTATTAAACTCGTTCCATTTTCCTGCAATATTTTCGATATCGTCATCAAAAAGGTTTACGATTTGAATAACTTCATTTCCAGAATCTTTTGTTACATTTAAATAAGCAACAATTCCATCTTTTTCTTCCCATGTAGTGTTGCCAAAAAAAGCTTGAAAAGAAACCCCTGAATTTTTCTGTCCTAGTGGAACATTAACGGTATCAAATGTGATTTTTATAGTACCATCTGCATCTTCTGCATGAAAGCCTTGTTTACCATCTGGGTATTCAACAAAATTTTCTAAAGATGCCGTTACTCCAATTCGTTCTGAAGAGAATCCTAAGCTACTAGAACTAATTCCTGGTACAGCAACATATTCTGAATTAAAACCTAATTCATTTTCTACAGTAGTACCAACGGCCATAAAATCTACAAAAGGTGGATTAATACCATTAATTAAATCTAAAGTTTCGTCTTCACCTCCGTTTCTAGTATATACGGCATCATTTGCGCCTACAGCAACTTCTTCAAAAGAAGTCCTTCTAATGGTTTTTGCAGGAGGAAGAAAAAAGGTAATTTCAAACTCTACAGCATTCATAAACTCAGGGTTTTTTAGACGGGTTGTAGTACTTCCTCCTAAGCCACCATCTAAAGGAGACAACCCAGAAAAGACACCTGTTGGTGTTGTAATGGTCGCTACTAAAGTAAATTTGGTATTTAACCTTACTTCATCATTAGTGATTCCTAAAGCGCCTATTATAGTGCTAAGAGGCAAGTCTAATGTTGCAGGAAATGAAGTTAAGACAACTACATTTTCTACAATGATGCCATTATAATGTATTGCTAGAGAATAATTTGTAATATTATTATTAGGGTCTATTAAACTTCCTACTACTTTTTCATTATCTAATTCTAATATATTAAAATTAAGAATTGGCTTTGTTGTAAACTGAGCATATCCTCCTCTAAATGCAAAGTCATCGGGTAGGTTACTGTTTTCTGCACACGAAAATAAGAGTAGAAAACAAGCTGCGTATTTTAAATATTTTGTCATAATACTATCTTTTATTTATTTAATGAACCCAACTGGATTTGTATCCCAAAATACCCTCTCTGTATTTTGTTTTTGTGAAATTGAACTATTATTCATAACTGCAATTGCAGAATACGGAAAACTTCTTGGAAATGTTGGATTTGAATCTGTAATAGGTGTTTGAATATTTGAAGGATATCCTGTTCGTCTATAGGCATTGTAAGCTTCTATAGAGTTTCCAAAACCTGCTAAATAATATTCTGTAATAATAACATCTAACCGTTCACCGTCTGTTGTAGCATTGTCATAGTTACTAAGTACTTCAGCAATATAGTTTTCAATATCTATAGGATTTGTGGTATAAGGTGAACTTGAATTTCTAAAATTTAATACTTTGGCAATAGATGCTCTAACGGCTTCTTCTAATAATGTCTTCGGATTACCAATTGTACCGATAGTCAGTGCTGCCTCCGCTGCTAAAAACTTAGCAAATGAAGAGGTTAAGATTGGCATAATTCCGGCTCCTAACATTGAGCTATTTTGAATCGTTGAACTTGTTGCATCTCTAAACTGATCTTCATCAAAAACACCTCCACCAGGATAAACACCATAAGTAGTTCTTAATAAATTATCTCCACGACCAGTTCTTTCTTCTCCTTGGTCTAACCCCCAATATCCGTCGCCTAAATAACAGTAAGTTACAGTTGGGTCTCCTTGACAAGCAATATATTCTCTTGGACTAAATGGGTTTATATTTGATTGGCGATACAGGTAATACCTAATTCTTGGATCTCTTATGCTTTTAGAATCTTTAAGCATAAACATAAAATAATTACAAATATATTGCGAAAACCCTGCTACATAACTTCTTTGATAGTAAGGATGGCGACTTTCTGGTGACTCTGAGCTAGCATAAGAGTGTACAAAATCTTCTAGAGGTGTATCTATAATAGGTCCTGCTAATAATGTATTTATTTGCTCTTTTAAATCTGTAATACCAATAGCTGAACTATTAAGACGTGTTTGAATTAAAATTCGTAATTTAAAGGTATTTGCAAATGCAATCCACTTTTCTTTATTACTTTTATAAAACAAATCTGATGATACATTAACCGTTGCTACATTAATCGCAATAATTGCCGCATCAATATCTGTAAGAACCATTTTATACAAATCTGCTCCAGCGTCTAACTTTGGGTTACTAAACTCATTTGGTTTCGAGGCTTCTGAATAAGGAATACTACCTATGTAATCTACCATTGTTACGGTTAAATACCCCATAAGAAGCTTATTAACAGCATTGTGAAAGGTTAAACTTTCATTAGAACTTGCTAAAGTTGTAATCGTTTTAGAAATATTTAAGGCTACAAAAAAACGTTCCCATTCGGTGTCTAATACATCAGAATCTACAACATCGCCGTAGTTATTTGTGATGGCTTCATATCGCATTACATCATCTGTATTAATATTCATATCACCCATAATATCTTGAAATAAATATTGCAATTCATTCAAAAGAAATTCTGGGTTTGCACTGGTTGGCGTTAGTAAGTTTGGATTGTCTTGTAAATCAAAATTAATGATTTCGCACGATAAGAATAATGAAAAGACCATTAAACTAAGGCTAAAATGTTTTAATCTTTTTTTCATGTTTTTTATTTTAAGAAAGTTAAAAGGTTACAGATAACCCTAAAGAAAATCGTTTTGTAGAAGGAACATTTGTTCTTCCTAAACCTCCATCTCTTTCGGGATCATAATTTATATATTTAGGGAAATTGGGAGCTCTATACCAAAGGTTTCTGCCTATAAATGTTAGGTCTAGTTTTTCGAATGGTAAGTTTTGTCCCTTTTTTTTCTTAAAAGAATACCCAAATGCTATTTCTCGTAAACGAAAAACAGAGGCATCCCACATACTTAAATCTTTAGCATTGTAATAGTTACCAAATAAAGTTCTAATACCGTTTAATTGTATGGTGTTAGGTATTTTATTACCATTATTGTCTAATAAAGGCTCTCCTGTTTGATGATTGGCTAAAAACCCAGGAATTACAAAAGATCCAGCTCTGTTTTCTGTATCTCTAGTTACACCTCTTTCTAACATATCTTCTACCGCTAACGAAGATATTTCTCCTCCATGTGTGTATTCTATTTGCGCAGAAAGTCTAAAATTTTTATAACTAAAACTATTTATAGTGGTTAACCTCCAATCTGGATTTGGGTTTCCAATTACTTTTGGGTCTACACCAACATCTCCACTATTTAATAATTTACCATAAGTGGTACTTGAGCCTGTGCCGTCTATAAGCAGGTTTCCTTCATTATCTCTTAACGCATAAACACCAATAATTACATTTAAAGGCTGACCTTCAACTGCAAAACGATCTGCACCTAATTCTATATTGCCACCCGTTGGTGTAGTTTCTACAACTAAAGATCTTTCTGCAGTAAAAATATTTCTAAAGTTCCAATTAAATTGATCATTCTTAATGATATCAAATTCTAAATCTATTTCTAAACCTTTATTGTCTATACGACCTAGATTAATAAATTGACTATCAAAACCTGTAGAAGGTGCTAAGATTGATGCTACAATTTGATCTTTAGATATTCTAGAATAGTAAGAAACTTCTAAGTTTACTCGGTTTTTAAAAAGTTTTGTTTCAAGACCTACTTCAAATTCTTGATGTATTTCTGGTCTTAAATTTGGGTTGCCAAAAATACTACTAAACCTATTTGTAACTGGTTTAGTGCCATCTGCTGCAACAAACCTATTCGTATCTATAATTAACGCGTTTCTTGTTCTATATTGTTCTGGATATCCTGAAGAAGTTGCATAAGCTGCTCTTACTTTTAAATAGTTTATAACATCTCCACTCATATCAAATGCAGAAGTTGGTATAAACGATACAGAAGCACCCGGATAAAACAACGATTGATTTTCTTTTTCTACACTTGCGCCAAAATCATTTCTACCAGACAATGTAGCATACAAATAATTCTTATAAGTTAATTGAACTTGACCAAAAACACCCGCTATATTACGATCTTCTTGATAATAAAAACTTTCTGATGCTTCATAATTGTTTGGGTTTATAAAGTTATATACAATTTGTTGATCAGAATTTGAAGATTGACTTTTTATCTTGGTAAGTTTAGAATTAGCCCCTAGTTGAACTTCTAAATTAAAATCATCATTCAGTTCTTTATTATATCCTAAAAGAAAGGTTTGATCTACTGTTACCTCTTTTCTATTAGATAAGTCTAAATACCCTGTTATGTAATTACCATCTTTCCCCCCACGATTAGAATAATTTAAATCATCTCTATGCTCACTGTCATATCCTACCCTGTAAGTGAAATTTAAATTATCATTAAGTAGATAATTTGCATTAAAAGTTCCAAAAACTCTGGTGATATCATCAGTACTTCCGGCATTTTTTAATAGCCATAAGGGATTCGTTTCTGTATTTCTATAATTTACTGATTCTCCTGTAACTGGGTTTTGGTAAGGAAGTTCTGTTAAATCGATACTTCTAGCCAAGTAAAAAACACGATTAAAAACGTCTCTTGCTTGTATGCGATTTACTTTTCTAGTGGAGTAATTTAGAGTCGCTGAAATATTAAGTTTTTCGCTTACTTGCGCTGCACCGCCTAAACCAATATTAAAACGTTTTAAACTATTGTCACCAATAATACCCAACTCGTCTGTGTAACCTGCAGAGATATTAAAAGCTACTTTGTCTTTAGATGTTGCTATTGCTAATGAGTGTATTTTACCAATACCTGTATTAAAAAGGTTTTTTACATTATTTCGTTTAGCCTCATAAGGCACCATAACATTTTGAAATTCAGGAAAAATACTACTTAAATCTGCATAAGGATGAGGTACTTCTGTTAAAGATGAAAATTCTGGACCACCATGAGAAAGATTTGATAAAATATACGCCCCCTCGCCACCTTGTCCTATTTTATTTTGATATTCTGGTAATTGAGATACAATATTTAAATAACTAGTTGTAGAAAAAGAAGTTGTTGTTTTACTTGCTCCTAACGTAGCATTACCACTTTTCGTTTGTATAAGTATTACACCATTTCTACCTTCACTACCATATAACGCTGCTGCATTTAAACCTTTTAAGATATTCATGCTTTCAATATCATTTGGATCTATATCGGATAATACACCACTAAAAGGCACATTGTTTAATACAATTAAAGGAGCGTTAGATTGATTTATAGAAACAGATCCTCTAATTCTAATAGAAGAGGTTGCACCTGTTTCTCCATTGGTTGCAGAAATACTTACACCAGAAATTTTACCTTGCAATGTTCTTGCTACATCCGCTTCGGGCCTTTGTTCTACATCTGCACTATTTAAACTTGTAATAGCATATCCTAATGCTTTTTTTGATTTTTTTATCCCTTGAGCCGTTACAACAATTTCTTCTAAGGCTTGGGCACTTTCTTCTAAAGTAACATTAATAACCGTTTGGTTACCTACTTTTATCTCTACTGTTTTGTACCCTAAATAGTTTATTTGTAAAATACTAGCGTTCTCTACTTTTAAACTAAATTTCCCTTCAAAATCTGTAGTTGTCCCAGTTGTTGTTCCTTTAATAGTGATACTAACTCCCGGTAACGGAGTTCCTGTATTGTCTTTTACAAAACCTATTATTATCTGCTGTTGCTGCAAATCTTCTTCTACCAATTTAGTAAAAGGCTTTTCTTTAATAATGATGGTGTTATTTTTAGTCAACTCAAATTGAAGATTATTGCTTGTTAAGCATTTCTCTAATAATTTTGTTACTTTAATCTCGCCAGCATTCAATTTTACTTTAGAAGCATTTTTGAATAAATTTTTTGGGTAGATAAAGCGATAATTAGTTTGTTCTTTGATAATTTTAAATACTTGATCAACAGTGGCTAGTTGGGCTTTATCAATAGTAACTTTTTCTTGAGAAAAAATATTGTCTGAATTCATACTAAATACAGATGTACACAATAAGAATATAAATACTTTCATAACTGTAAAAACAAGCCGTTTCTTAAAAAGATAACGAATTTTAATTAGTTTAAATTTCATAAATTTGTTTGGTGTTAGTTCAATTTAATTAATACTTATTTATTTAAGGGTGCAGAAGTTAGATACCGCAAAATGTCAAAACTTCTTGCCCTTTTTATTCTAATATTATTTGATTCTCTTTTATTGTATAGTTCTTTACTAGACCAAAATTTTTAATACTTTTTAAAATATCTTCTATATTTTGATTTTTTGAAAGCACACCAATAAATTCTTCTTCTTGTATTTTTTGATTTTTAAAGACAACTTTAACATCATACCATCGAGATAAAACTTTCATAATCTCAAAAAGAGATTTTTCTTCAAAACTAAAGATGCCGTCTTTCCAAGATATTTCATTGTAAACGTCTACTTTTTGAAGTGTAGTTGTTTTGGTTTCTAGATTAAGTATTAATTGATCATTAGGCGTCAACTTTTTCTGAATATTTTTATAGTTTACAACAACTTTTCCTTCAACCAAAGTGGTATAAATACTAGACTCGTCTTTATATGCTTTAATGTTAAAAGTAGTACCTAATACTTGAATATCTTGCTCTCTATTATGAACTTTAAAAAGGGAACCTTCATGGTTTGTACTTGGTGAAACATCAAAAAAAGCTTCTCCATAAACAAGTTCAACAATACGAGTTTTACCTTTCGTAAAACTTACAGGATACTTTAATTGCGACTCTGAATTTAACCAAACTTGAGTACCATCATTTAATTTTAAATAAAATTGACCTCCTCTAGGTATTGTTAAATAATTATACGCAATTTTTGTCTTTTCTTTATTGGTGCTATTTAAATAGATAAGTTTTTCTCCGTTGCTTTTAGCATTTTTATTATTAAAAGAAACTCCTTTTTCTAACGAAACAATAGTTCCGTTTTCTAAAGTTAAAGTTGCTCTATCTGTACCTGTTTGAATACGCCCCACTACAACAGGAGTCTTTGTGTTAGGGCCTTTATCTAGGTTGTAAAAATAACCAACCATTAATACTCCAATAAATACAGCTGCATATTTTAAATAATTACCTACTCTTCTTAAACGAAGAGTCTTCTTTTCTTTATTAATAAATGCTATCAGTTTCTTGCTAGAAAGACTAGTATTAAATTTTTTTAAAGATGAATCAATTAAGTAGTTCGTTTTAATAAATTCTATAAATATCTGCTCATTTTCTTTCTCTAAAAGCCATAATTCCAAAGCTTCCAATTCTGTAAAAGAGGCTTGGTTTATTAGGTACTTTGTAATGATTTTTTCTATTTTATTTAACAACATAAAACTTTTGTATATCACTAAAACGAAACATATTTGTAATACCCTACTATTTTTTGTAATTTATTTGTATATTTAATTTGAAAAAAAATAATTGGCCTTTTTTAACATGATTTTAGACTACAAAAAAGACAGTGATCTTATAATAGATTTAAAAAAAGGAACTTCTAATGCGTATCATTTTTTGGTTGAAACCTATCATCACAAATTATGTGTGTATGCTTTTGGATTAACAAATGATTCTGAACTATCTGAAGATATTGTTCAAAATGTATTTGTTAGCATTTGGAGTAAAAGAGTAAAACTTAAAGATGACTTTTCTATAAAAAACTATTTATATAAATCTGTGTATAACGAGTTTATTGACCAATACCGGAAAAAAAAGTCGGTTATCGCTCTAGAAAAAAAATATATTGATGCTTTAAGCACTATCGCAGAAGAAGACGATGATGATCATAATTTACTAAATCTACTAAATATAGTTAAAAAAGAAATTGAAAATTTACCGCCTAAATGCAAAGAAACTTTTTTACTAAGTAAACAAGATGGACTTACAAATGATGAAATTGCAGAATATTTAAATGTTTCTATAAAATCTGTAGAAGCTCATATTACAAAAGCTTTTAGTGCTTTAAGAAAAAAAATAGGTAACAGAGCAGATAGTATTTTATTTCTATTGTTTAATTTGAAGTACAAAAGGAGTTAAATAAATAAAAGAATATATATCTAGTATAAAACAAAGAGTTACTTTTTTACTTTCAATAATATTTTCATCATTTGTTCAGCAGATGTTTTTCCTATTAATTGAATCTCGTTTTTAGGTGTTTTATCTCCAATTTCATAGGTAATACCTACTGCATTGTACCCATGTAAAAACCATCCTTTAGACACTGGTTTAGTACTGTTACCAGATTCTTCATTAACTTTATAATTAGGAATATTTACCTCTAAGCCCGCAAACCAATCTTCTATAAAATTAGGTATAGTAGTTTCTTTTCTACTTTTGTTTGTATAAAAAACATCGTGCCAAGTAGAATGAAAATCTAGCCCTAAAACGATTCTTGAATTTTGCTTTTTTAAAATCTTTTGAATATATTTTACAGTTTTTCTTATTTCTGGCTGATGATATTCAGACCAATCTCTGTTGGTGTCTACTCCATTAGAGTTATGTCTCCAATTCCCTTGATCCACACCATCAGGATTTAACAACGGAAATGCTAAAACATGGTACTTATTTAGAAAATCTTTTGCTAGTTTAGAGTCATCTAAAATAGTTTCTAAAAAATGCTGAAAAGCATAATAACCTGTAACTTCTGGTGGATGTTGTCTCGTTAAAAGCACAATAATATCTTTTCCTTTTGGACTATCTTTATAAATATTTAAAACCGCTAATTTCTTTCCTAAAGGTGTTTTTCCATAACTTTTAATATGTACTCTATTTTCTTTTCCTTTAATAAGTTCGCTATACCATTGCTCAACATCTTTTGATGACTGTATTTCTTGCGCTGCAACCGTAATTGGTGTTTTTGTTAAATGAAGCTTAATTGTAAGAATACTATCTTTTTTAAAAACATTAGTACTGTCAATAATAGACCATTGATTATTGACTTTTAATTTAGGAATGTACCTATTTTTAAAGCCCTTTGGATATTTAAATGTAAAATAGAAATCTTTTGCAGTGTTAGACCAAGTTTTAAAAGCATAATAAGCGCTGTTGTTTATAGGTGTGTTTTCTGGAGATAGTATAACTTGAGCGGTACTATCATTTAACTGCTCAAAACCATTAAGCCTTGCGCCATCGAATGTATTACTTGCAAAAACCCCCACTTCCTCTAAAGCATATGTTTTTTTAATTTGCTCTTTTATTGCCTTTGTTGTTGTGTCTACTGGCGTTTTAAAAGTTACTTTTTTAAGAGAATAACAGCCTAAAAACAAAAAACAGCATACGATGTAGAAAAAAACTTTTTTCATAAGATTCTAATTTTAAAATCAACAAAAATACATTTTTAATTTAAACTCATTATTTTATTGATTGAAATTGGATTGAGAAACACCTACAATTTAAGAGATTAAAATAAGTGTACCTGCTTTTAATATTGAGCTACTTAAGTATGCCAATTGAATTCCTTTTAAAACGAATAAAAGTTTAAAAACTGACAATGAAACACTCGGTTTTCTAAAAAAAAGATTAGTTTTTACAGCTTTTTTAAAAAAAAAGCCAACAAACAAAAGACAGGCAATCTCTTAATTAGTAATGAGATCGATTCGTTAACTCAGAAAAAAAAGCGAATCTTACATTACTTCTAAAGAAGTAAATTTAAAAGAAGTTCCATCAAACAGCCCTTTGTCCGATAATTTTAAAGACGGAATAACCAACAACGCCATAAAAGACAAACTCATATAAGGAGCTCTTAATGTACTACCCATTTTTTTCGCCATGGTATCTAATTCAGCGTACGATTTCCCTATTTCTTCCGCAGATTTGTCAGACATAATTCCTGCAACGGGTAAAGAAACTATTTTTTCTTCGGATGAATTTACAGCGCAAACTCCTCCTCTATTTTCTATAATTAAATTTACAGCTCTGCAAATATCTTCGTCAGAAACTCCAATAGCAATAATATTATGAGAATCATGCCCAACAGAGCTTGCAATTGCCCCTTCTTTTATTCCAAAATTTTTGATAAACGCAATTGATGGCGCTTCGTTTTTATATCGATTTACAACCGTCATTTTTAAAACATCTATTGCCGTATTTGAAACTAAATTTCCGTCAATAATTAAAGAATTTTCTTGAATTTGATTGGTTACCAATTCGCCGTCCAAAGCTTCAATGACTCTAATTTTTTTTGATGAGGATGAAAATCTAAAATCTTCCACATTCTTTTTATCCGTATTAAAATTATTCAACACTTCAAAAGCAACAGAATTTACAAAACTTTCACCGTTTTTAGCAACTAATTCTCCGTTAATGTAGGTCTCTAAAACATTGAATTTTGTTAAATTATCGACCAATATAAAATCTGCATCATCTCCTTTTTGCAACAAACCGACCTCTAAATTATAATGTTTTACGGGGTTTACACAAGCAACCTGTAAAACTTTAAAAACGTCAATTCCTTTTGCGATTGCGCGTTCACACAATTGATTTATATGACCTAACAATAAATCATCTGGGTGTTTATCATCCGAACAAAACATCATGTTTTCGAAATGTTCTGGTAATAAAGCTATTAAAGCTTCAAAATTTTTGGCGGCACTTCCTTCACGAATAATTACTTTCATTCCTTTTTGTAACTTTTCTAACGCTTCATCATAAGTAAAACACTCATGATCTGTAGAAATTCCTGCAGAAATATATTTGGTAATAGCATCGCCTCTTAAACCTGGCGCGTGTCCATCAATTGGTTTATTATTATTTTTTGCATGTTGAATCTTTTTAAGTACCTCTTCATCATCAAACAAAACACCCGGATAATTCATCATTTCTGCCAAATATTTGATATCTGGATTTTCCATCATCAACTTAATATCATCAGAGTCGATAATAGCTCCCGCACTTTCAAAAGAAGTTGCTGGCACACAACTTGGCGCTCCAAAATTAAATTTCAACGGAACTTTCTTTCCGTTTTCAATCATAAAATTAACACCTTTTACACCTAAAACATTGGCAATTTCATGCGGGTCAGAAACGGTAGCAACGGTGCCATGTTTTACCGCAATTTTTGCAAATTCTGAAGGCACCAACATAGAACTTTCTATATGAATATGCGCATCTACGAAGCCAGGTAAAATAAAATTTTCTTGATTGTGTTGTACACTTCGAATTTCTAAGATTTTTCCGTTCTTGATAGTAACTTCTCCTTTAAAAATTCTTTTATTTAGAATATCAACGATATTTCCTTTTACAATCATTTTCTTAATATTTACAACAAACTTACAAAGATTCTAAGGGGATTTTGGGTTGATTCACAATCTTTATACTATTTTTATTTTATGAATTCAAATTTGAACAATATTTCTATTGAAGTTGCAGAAAAAACACTTCAAGAATTATATACTATTTCTGGAAAAGCATCCAAATTACCCGGTGAAATTGATGCTAATTTTAAAATTAAAGTAGACGGAAAAAATAGCTATATTTTAAAAATATCTCCCGAGAATTCTGATGAAAATGAATTGGATTTTCAACAAAGCATATTAGCCTTTTTAGCTGATAAAAGCACAAGTATAATTGCTCCAAAAATTGTTTTAGACAAAAATAAAAAAACAATTTCAGAAATTTATTTAAATAAGAAAACTAGAATAAAGGTCCGTTTATTAACTTGGATTGACGGCAGAGTTTGGTCAACTGTAAATCCACAATTAAATGATTTGCGTTTTAGTTTAGGAGAAAAAGCGGGAGAAATCACCAAAGCTTTGCAAGGATTTCGTCACCCAAAAGCAGCAAGAGTTTTTGATTGGGATATTGCACAAGGTTTATGGACGAAACAACATGTACATCTTTTTAAACCTGACGAAAAAGAGTTGGTTCATTACTTTTTAAACAAGTTTGAAAGCATTCAAACTGCGTATTCAAAACTTCGAAAATCTATGGTTCACAATGATGCAAATAACAATAATATTTTAGTTTTAGAAGATTTAATAAATCCAAAAGTAACCGCAATTATAGATTTTGGTGATGCTGTAAAAACTCAGATTATAAATGACCTTGCAATTGCGTGTGCCTATGCAATTATGGACAAAAATGACCCTCTAGATGCTACTTTGCCAATCATAAAGGGATATTATGCTGCTTTTACACTAGAAGAAAAGGAATTGGAGTTTTTGTATGTTTTAATTGCCATGCGTTTGGTAATTTCTGTAACAAAATCTGCTATCAATAAAATTGAAAATCCAGAAAATGAGTATTTAGTAATCAGCGAAAAACCTGCTTGGAATTTGCTAAAAGAATGGCAAAAAGTGTCACCCGATTTTGCACATTTTAGTTTTAGAAATGCCTGCGGATTTTGCGCCCACCCAAATCAGCAAAAATTTGAAAATTGGTCAAAAAAGCGAACTTATTCTTTATCAGAATTATTTCCAACGATCCACAAAGATGAGATTCATCATTTAGATTTAAGTGTTTCTAGTACTTTTGTTGGTCATCAAAAGGACTTTAATAATTTAGATTTATTTCAATTTAAAATAGAACAACTTCAAAAAGAAGTACCCACTAAAATTTTAGCTGGTGGTTATTTAGAACCAAGAAACTTATACACTTCAACAGAATATGATACTGTTGGGAATTATGGCAATCAAAGCAGAACTATCCATATAGGAGTCGATTTTTGGCTTCCAGAAAACACACCTGTTCACGCCCTTTTTGATGGTGAAGTGGTGATTGTGGAAAATGATATTGGCGATAAAGAATATGGTGGTTTAGTGGTTTTAAAACATCAACAAAAAGATTTTTGCTTTTATACTTTATATGGCCATAATACTGCAAAAAGTGTTTTAAAACACAAACTTGGTGCTATTATTAAAAAAGGAACACAAGTTGCTGCTTTGGCGAATTATCCTGAAAACGGAAATTGGGCACCTCACCTACATTTTGAAATTACCTTGTCTTTATTAAATTATAAAACAGATTTTCCCGGCGTTGCGTATTTTAATCAAATTGATGTTTGGAAAAGTCTTTGTCCCGATCCAAATTTATTGTTTAAAATTGCTGGTTTTAAAAAGAATTTAATTGATATTTCTGGGGATATTCTTGCTGATAGAAAGAATTATTTGGGTAAAAGTTTGAGTTTGCAATACCAAAAACCTTTGCATATTGTAAAAGGTGCAAATCAATATTTAATTGATGCTTTTGGTCGAAAATATTTAGACACCGTAAATAATGTTGCACATGTTGGACATGAAAATTATAAGGTTGTAAAAGCGGGTCAAAACCAAATGGCGTTGCTAAATACAAACACCCGTTATTTGCATGAGAACATTACAAATCTTGCTAAAGAATTATTAGAAACGTTGCCCAAAGAATTGTCTGTTTTACATTTTGTAAACTCAGGAAGTGAGGCAAACGAACTTGCCATTAGAATGATAAAAGCGTGTACAAATTCTGATGAAATTATTGCGAGTGAGCATGGCTATCACGGAAACACAAACGGAACCATCCATATTTCATCTTATAAATTTGACGGAAAAGGCGGAAATGGAAAACCTAAAACCACACATATTTTCCCGATTCCGGACGCATTTAGAGGAAAGTTTAAAGGCGAAAATTCAGGGGAAAAATACGCTCATGAAATTCAACTATTAATTGATGAAATTCATCAGCAAAACAAAAAAGTTGGTGGGTTTATTATTGAACCTATTATTTCTTGCGGCGGACAAGTAGAATTACCTAGCGGATTTTTACAAGAAGCCTATCAAAAAGTAAGAAAAGCTGGCGGTTTCTGTATTTCTGACGAAGTACAAACGGGCGTTGGAAGAATGGGTAAAACCTTTTGGGGATTTGAATTGCATAACGTAATTCCAGATATCGTAACGATGGGGAAACCTCTAGGAAATGGGCATCCAATTGCGGCGGTTGTGTGTACCAAAGAAGTTGCACAAAAATTTGCAAACGGAATGGAATTCTTTAATACTTTTGGCGGAAACCCAGTTTCTTGCGCTATTGCCACTGAAGTTCTGCACGTTGTAAAAAGAGATAAATTACAGGAAAATGCGCTAAATATTGGTGAATTTTTAAAAGCAGAATTGATTAAATTAGCAAAAGAATTTCCAATTATTGGTGATGTTAGAGGTCAGGGTTTATTTCTAGGAATTGAATTGGTAGATGAGCATTTACATCCGCTTGCAGAAAAAACAGATTATGTGATTAACCGAATGAACTATTTTGGAATTTTAATGAGCTCAGATGGACCCGATCATAATGTTATCAAAATAAAACCGCCAATCACATTTACTAAAGAACAAGCCAAAGAAGTAGTTTTTTACTTGCATAAAATCTTTGATGAAGATTTTATGAAACAAAACTAAAATTTAAATCATAAATTTATACTTTATAATCAACTGAAACAATGTGTAAAAAAACAATATTATTACTACTATTATCTATTTCAATTCAAATTTCTGCTCAAAAAGCAACAGAAGAACCAACAAAATGGGATGTAAACAATCCCCACAAAGATTGGAAATATAATAGCTTTAAATTAAACACCAACGAAGGAACTTGGATGAATTTAGATGTTTCACCAGACGGAAAAACCATCGTTTTTGATCTGTTAGGTGATATTTATAAAATGCCAATTACTGGTGGAAAAGCGACTATTTTACGCGCTGGTATGGCGTATGAGGTACAACCCAAATTTAGTCCTAACGGAAAGTATATTTCTTTTACAAGTGATGCAGAAGGTGGAGATAATATTTGGGTAATGATGGCAGACGGAACCGATGCAAAATCGATAACTAAAGAAAGTTTTACTTTATTAAATAACGCAGTTTGGACGCCAGACGGAATGTCTTTAGTTGCCAGAAAACACTTTACATCAACACGTTCTTTAGGTGCAGGAGAAATGTGGCAATATCCACTTTCTGGTTCTGCAGGTTTGCAATTAACAAAAAGAAAAAATGACCAACAAGTTGTAAATGACCCTTCCATTTCATCCGATGGAAAATATTTATATTACGCAGAAGATGTGTATCCAGGTGGTGCTTTTCAATACAATAAAGATTCAAATAATCAGATTTATGTTATTAATCAATATAATTTTGAAACAGGCGAAATTATTGAAATTACGGGTGGTCCTGGAGGAGCGGCAAGACCTGTAATTTCTAAAAATGGTAAATTATTGGCATTTGTAAAACGTATTAGAACAAAATCAGTTTTATATATTCATGAATTAGAAACAGGGAAAGAATGGCCTCTTTATGAGAATTTAAATAAAGATCAAAGTGAAGCTTGGGCTATTTTTGGAGTCTATCCTTATTTTTCTTGGACACCAGATGACAAAGACATTCTACTTTGGGCTCAAGGAAAAATTACCAAAATTAATATTGAAACCAAAGAAATAGCAAACATTCCTTTTGAAGTAAACCAAGAAATTAAATTAGCAAAAACCCATCATGTTAAAAGAACCGTTTTTGAAGAAGAATTTACTTCAAAAATGATCAAAGATGTGCAAACTTCTGCCAATGAAAAAACAATTATTTTTACTTCTTTAGGGCATATTTACGCTAAAGAATTACCAAACGGAACCCCAAAAAGAATTACAACTTTAACAGATTTTGAAGCTGAACCTAGTTTTTCTGTGGATGGAAAATCAGTGTTATTTGTAACTTGGAATGATGAAAATTCTGGAGCAATTTATAGCGTAAACTTAGATGGTTCTGGATTAGAAAAAATCACCAAAGAAAAAGGAATTTATAGAACTCCGACTTATAATAATGCTGGCTCTAAAATTACCTACATAAAAGAATCTGGAAATGGTGATCAAGGTTTTGATTATACTAAAAAAACAGGAATTTATAGTGCAAATGCAGATGGAAGCAATGCTAAAAGGGTTTCAGAAGATGGTGAGTTTCCTATATTCTCTGCTGATGATACACGAATTTTCTTTCAAACTGGTGGTTCTTTTTTTGGCGGATTAACTAAAAACTTAAAAAGTGTTGATTTAAATGGTAAAGATGAAAGAAGTCATTTTTCATCAAAATTAGCAAACAGGTTAGTGCCTAGCAAAGATAATAAATGGATTGCTTTTATTCATTTACACAAATTATTTGTGGCGCCTTTTGTGATGAACGGTACTGAAATTAATGTTGATCAAAACACAAAATCTTTTAACGTAGAAAGTTTGTCTAAAAATGCAGGAATCAATTTACATTGGGCAAACAGTAATAAAGTTTTCTGGACTTTAGGTGATGCCTATTTCTCTAAATCTATTGTGGACAACACAACAGATCCTTTTTCTAAAACAAATTTGGTTGCGGATGATGTAGCCGGAATTAAAGTAAACTTAAAAGCAACATCTGACGTTCCTGAAGGTAGAATTGCATTTAAAAACGCAAGAATCATCACCATGAATGGCAATGAAATTATTGAAGACGGTACAATTATCATCCATAAAAACAAAATAGAAAAAGTAGGAAATACAAATTCGATTACAATTCCTTTGGATGCAAAAGTGTATGACATGAATGGCAAAACTATTATGCCAGGAATGGTGGATGTGCATGCGCATGTTGGCGCTTTTAGAAACGGATTAAGTACTCAAAAACATTGGCAATTTTACACAAATTTAGCTTTTGGTGTTACCACTTCTCATGATCCATCTGTAAATACTGCCGCTGCTTTTACGTTAGAAGAATTGCAAAGAAGCGGACAATTAGTGGGCCCAAGAATGTTTTCTACAGGTTTTATTTTATACGGTGCAGAAGGCGATTTCAAAGCAGTTGTTAATAATCTAGAAGATGCTCGTTTTGCGATTGCAAGAACCAAAGCTTTTGGTGCAAAATCGATTAAAAGTTACAATCAACCAAGAAGAGAACAACGTCAACAAATTATGCAAGCTGCCAAAGAATTAGGTGTAAATGTAGTTCCTGAAGGAGGCTCAAGTTTCTATGCAAATATGAGCATGATTTTTGACGGACACACTGGTATTGAGCACAATATACCCGTAAACCCTGTGTATAAAGATGTATTATCTCTCTGGAAAAACAGTAAAACTGCCTACACTCCTACACTAATTGTAAATTATGGAGGTATGAATGGTGAGTTTGAGTGGTATCAAAAAAGTAATGTTTGGGAGAATAAAACACTTTTAAAATACACACCAAGATATGTAATTGATACTAGATCTAGACACAGAACAATGGTTCCTGAAGAAGAGTATATAAACGGGCATGTTTTAACCTCTAAAACGGTTACAGCTTTGGCAAACGAAGGTGTAAAAATAAATTTGGGCGCTCATGGACAACTACAAGGTTTAGGTGCTCATTGGGAATTATGGATGCTGCAGCAAGGAGGTTTATCAAATCACGAAGCATTAAAAGCAGCTACTATAAATGGTGCTGATTATATTGGTGCCTCGGATGAAATTGGTTCTCTAGAAAAAGGAAAATTAGCAGATTTAATTATCTTGGATAAAAATCCTTTGGAAGATATTCAAAACTCAAATTCTGTGATTTATACAATGATAAATGGACGATTGTATGATATAAATACCATGAACGAAGTTGGTAATTACAATACAAAAAGAAGTAAATTCTACTTTGAAATGGATGGTTACAACCAAGGAGTTCCTTTTAACACAAACACAAATAGTTTTACGACTCCTACTTGTAGTTGTCATAATTAATATTTAAAAATTTTGATAATATGAAAAAATTAATACTTTTGTTCGCAAGCATCTTCGTGCTTTCTTCTTGTTCTACATCAACAGAAGAACAAGACAAAAAAGACATTTTAGCTATTATGGATATGCAGCAAATCGCTTGGTCTAAATATGATTTAGACGGATTTATGCAAGGATATTGGAAATCGGATTCATTAAAATTTTACGGTGGTAATGGTGTAACACTTGGTTGGGAAAAAACCTTATCAAACTATAAAAAAAGTTATCCAACACCCGATTACTCGGGAATATTAAAATTTAAAATAAATGATATTTCTAAAATTAATGATGGTGCTTATTTTGTAATGGGTGCCTATCATTTAACAAGAAATGTTGGCGATGCAAAGGGCATATTTATGATTATCTTTAAAAAGATAGAAGGCGAATGGAAAATTATCGCTGATACTTCGAGTTAAAACGAGCATAAACAAGAAACTATAGTTTAAGGTAAACCAATAACAAAAGCAACTCTATTTAACATTTTTATCTATAGTTTCGCATTCTAATTTACAATGAATAGACAATGAAACCAATCGTAAGACTAGCAACTAAAAGTGATTTAGCAACTTTAGATTTATTTATGGATGGTTTGGTAGCAGCAGAACGTCCAATGGACGAAACTATTAAAGATGGAAAAGTTGTCTATTATGATTTAGAAGGCTTTATATTCTCGGAAGATGCCGTTTTATATGTAGCAGAATTGAACGAGGAATTGGTTGCTTCTGGCTACGCTAAAATAAAAAAAGATAGAATTTACTTAAAGCACGAAGAGCATGCATATTTAGGATTTATGTACGTAGCAGAAAAACATCGAGGAAATGGGTACAACAAACTAATTATTGATGCGCTATTAGCTTGGGCTAAAACTAGAAACATTAGTGAAATACGACTAGATGTCTACGAAACGAATCCTGCTGCCATTAGAGCGTACGAAAAAACTGGTTTTGAAAAGCACATGATTCACATGCGCCTCAATTTAAAGGATTTAAATATTTAAATTCCGAAAGGATTGTCAATAGTGTACATCGGTTTTGTAAACCATTTCGGCCCTTCATTGGTCATATAAATATGGTCTTCTAATCGTATTCCGAATTTATCAGGAACACAAATCATCGGTTCAATGCTAAACGTCATTCCTCTTTCTAAAACCGTATGATCATTCCTTACTATATAAGGCCATTCATGAATTTCTAATCCAATTCCGTGGCCAGTTCTATGTGGCAATCCTGGTAATTTATAATCAGGCCCTAATTTATTACGCTCTAACACAACTCTTGCTGCAATATCTACCGCAGCAGAAGTATTTCCTAATTGTGCGGCATCAAATGCTGCTTGTTGTGTTTCTTTTTCGATATTCCAAATTCGAGTTTGTTCCTCGTTTGCTTTTCCAAAAACATAGGTTCTTGTGATGTCTGAAATATAATCGTGCAATACACAACCAGTATCAACTAAAACAACTTCATTTTCTTCTAAATCTTTTGGCGCTTTTACGCCGTGCGGGAACGATGAATCTACCCCAAATAATACAATACAAAAATAAGATCCTGTCGGAATTCCATGTTTTTTATGTGCATCATTAATAAAACCAGTTACTTCTTTGGCTGATATTCCAACTCTTAAAATTCTTGCTGCAGCTTTTTGGACTTCTAAAGTAATATCCATTGCTTGTTGCATAATTGCAATTTCAGCATCCGATTTTATCATTCTACAAGCAGCCGTAATTGGTTTTGCATTTACTAATTTGTATGAGTTTTGACAATTTTGAATTCCGTCAAAAACAAAAAATGGTGTAGCTTCATCCATTGAAATTTCTCCAGAATTAAGCCCATTTTATTTTAGCAATGTTATAAATAATTGATAAGGAGATTCGTGTTCTTCCCAACCATGAACGCTTCCTTTAATCAACATAAAATCGAAAATTGTTCCTTTTTCAAATTCAGGGGCGATATACAGGAGTGTTCCATTTGGAAACAATAAAGCACCAACCATGCGTTCGCTGGCATTCCATTTCATTCCTGTAAAATAAAACAGATTTTTACCCGAATGCAAATACAATGCAGGTACATTTTGTTCTTGCATTAATTGACACGCTTTATCAATTCTCTCTTGAAACTCTTTTTTTTGAATTGGTTTTGCAAAACTTACTATTGGCTGAATTGCCGTTAACTCCTCTTCTATAGTTGTACCTCCTATCCCTATCATTCTATTTCTTTGTGTATTCTTAAGTTTTTTTTCTCGTCTTAAAACTTTCTATCTATATGGAAAGGGCTTATGTCTAAAGATGTTTTTTTATCAGAAATTATTTCTGAAACCAATTTTCCAGTTGCAGGTCCTAAACTCCAACCCATCATAGCATGCCCTGTTGCAAAAGTAACATTTTTACATTTGGATGATTTTCCAATATAAGGCAATCCATCAGGAGAAAGCGGGCGTAAACCACATTTTGCGTCGTCTATTTCTTGCTGATTTATTTTTAAATTTGGATAATACTGTGCCGCTGCTTTTGCAATTGCGTTAACTCTAACCTTGTTTATGTTGTGATTAATTCCCCCAATTTCCATGGTTCCCGCAAAACGTGTAAATCCGTTCATTGGTGTAACCGCTACTTTTGCTTCCATTAAAATTGCAGGAATTGTAATCTTCGTTTCTCTATCAACATTAATTCGATAGCCTTTTCCTGCTTGTACAGGAATATTGATATTCAATTTTTTTGCTAAATTTTGAGACCAAGAACCGGTTGCAATTACAAATTCATCTGCTTTTAAGATCTGCTTTTCGGTAGTCACAGAAACTACTTTATCGTCTTTAACTTCAATATTTGTTACTTCTTCATTTGCTAAGATAGTTACTCCAACTTTTTCTAAATAACTCTTTAACTGCGGCATAAATTCATTGGGCGTCATGTGCGCATCCGAATGATAATACACAGCGCCTTTGATATTCAAATCAATATTTTTTTCGACTTTAAGAACTTTCTCTTTTGATAGATTTTCAACTTTTAAACCTAATTCTATTGCCTTTTTACCAATATTCCATTCTTCTTCGCCCGCTTTTTCGGTTTGATAATACATCAACAAGCCTTTATGCTGATGAAAAAAATCGAATTCTTTTGATGCTTTTAGTTCTTCATACAGCTCTCTACTTAGCAAGTTAATATCCTTAATAACAGGAATCGCTTTCTCGACTTTTGCTACTGTTGCAGACTTCTTAAAAGCCAGTGTCCATTTTAAAAAATCCATGTCTAAACGTGGTTTTACATAAAAAGGGCTTTCTGAATTAAACATCCATTTGATTCCTTTTGAAATCATACCTGGCGCAGCCAAAGAAATAATATGGCTTGGTGTAATATACCCCGCATTTACATAAGAGGCACCGCTTAAAAAATCAGATTTATCGATAACAGTTATTTTATAACCTTCTTTTTGAAGGTAATACGCAGAGCACAACCCTATAATTCCGCCACCAATAATAACAACATTCTTGCTCATAACTATATTATATTACTTGAAATCCATATGCATACGGATCGTCTTCGGTATCAATGGTAATGGTATTTTGTCCATACACTTTTGCCCAACCTTTAATGCTTGGTACAATTGCTTTTTTACCGGCTAACATTGTTTCTTTTTCGACGCAACCAACAAATTTACTTCCAATAAAACTTTCGTGAATAAATTCTTCGCCTACTTTTAATTTTCCTTTGGCAAACAATTGCGCTAATCTTGCGGATGTTCCTGTGCCACAAGGACTTCTATCAATGGCTTTATTGCCATAAAACACTGCATTTCTTCCGTGAGAAGTTGCATCAATCGGCGTTCCAGTCCATAATAAATGAGAGACCTCTTTGATGGTTTCATTTTCTGGATGAATGAACATATCTGGATATTTCTCATTAATGCGATCTCTAACAACCTGCGAATAATGTATAATTTTTGATGCTGTAAAATCTTGAATTCCGTTAAAATTTTTCTGAGGATCAATAATTGCATAAAAGTTTCCACCATAAGCAACATCGAATGTAATTTTGCCTAAGTCTGGGCATTCAGTCGTTAAATTTTCTGCCACCAAATAACTTTTTACATTGGTTAATTTTACCCATTCCACTTTATTGTTGATTTGTTTGTATTCTATTTCTACCAAACCAGCAGGCGCTTCCATTCTTATTTTTCCGGGAATTTTTGGCGTTATCAAACCTTCTTCAATGGCAATGGTAATAGTACCAATTGTACCGTGTCCGCACATTGGCAAACAACCCGAAGTTTCTATAAATAAAATAGCAAAATCGTTTTCTGGGTTGTGAGGTTCATACAAAATTGAACCACTCATCATATCATGCCCTCTAGGTTCAAACATTAAACCTTTTCGAATCCAATCGAAGTCTTTTAAAAAATGTAGTCTTTTTTCGTTCATGGTTTTCCCTATCAAATCTGGGCCTCCACTTTTTATAACTCTCACAGGGTTTCCGCAGGTATGCGCATCAATACAAACAAACGTATGTTTACTCATCTTTTGTTTTCTGAATATAATTGTTAATTCGTTCTTCTAAAATTGCCAATGTAACTGTTCCTTGCTCTAGAACAACTTCATGAAAATCACTAATATTAAACTGCGCTTGCAATTCATTTTCAGCCTTTTTACGTAATTCTCTGATTTTTAATTCTCCTATTTTATAGGATAAGGCTTGTCCGGGCCAAGAAATGTATCTATCCGCTTCTGTGTTTATTTCATGTAGAGAAAGTGCCGTGTTTTCTAACATATAATCAACCACTTGCTGTCTCGTCCAGTTTTTTGCATGAATTCCTGTGTCTACCACCAATCTGCAAGCGCGCCACATTTCGTAGGTATATTTCCCAAATTGTTCATACGGCGTTGTATACATTCCCATTTCATCCGCTAAAAACTCTGAGTACAAACCCCAACCTTCTCCGTAGGCTGATAAATACAAATCACGTCTAAACTGCGGAATAGAATCTCCTAATTCGTTGTTCAAACTGCCTTGTAAATGATGACCTGGAACGGCTTCATGCACTGTTAATGAGGGTAAAGTATACAAAGTTCTACTTGGTAAATCGTAGGTATTTACCCAATAATAACCCGGTTCTGTACTGTTTTTAGAAGTGCCAACATAACGTCCACTTGTATATTTTGGTGCAATTGCATCCGGAACAGGCGCAACGCCGTATGGTTTTCTTGGCAAGGTTTTAAAAAATTTTGGCAATTGTGCATCTGCTCTTTTTGCCATATCTCTCGCAATCATTAACAATTCTTTAGGCGATTTTGCGTAAAACTGTTCATCGGTTCTTAAAAATTTCAGAAAGTCAGAGAAGCTTCCTTTAAAGTTTAAACCGGTAATAATTTTCTGCATTTCTGCTTTAATTCTTGCCACTTCTTTTAAACCTAATTGATGAATAGCATCCGCAGTATATTTTGTACTTGTGGTATAAAAATTAATTCTATTTTGATAAAATACTGCTCCGTTTGGAGTTTGAGAAACACCAAGTGTTGTTCTTGTTTTAAGCAAGTATTCTGTCTCGAAAAAAGTTTTAATTTTTTGAAATTGCGGAATTACAGTTTTCTCGATCGCTTCTTTTGCAGCGATTAAAATAGAATCTTTTTGTTGATTCGTAAAACTCGATGGTAGATTTTTAAACGGTTTATAAAACGGACTATCTATAAAATCATTCACAATATGATCGTTGTAGGTAGACTCATATCCTGTAAAAATAACTTTTGGTTGCGAAACTCCTCTTGCCAAACCTTCTCTTAAATTTACAAAATTCTGAGCAACAAATTCTGGCAAAGAATTCAATTTATTTAAGTATTGTTTAGCATCAACATAATTAGAGATTGGTCTAATTTCATAATTTAAACTGCTATGAAAACCTGAATCTGATAACAACGGATTTAGAAATTGCTCAAGTTTATAGTAATCTATTTGATCTTGTAAAACGAATTTTAAAAGTTTAGCAGAAATTTGTTCCGTTTCAGAGAGTTCAGAAATATTAATGCACTCAAAAGACAGCAATACACTTTCTGCATATGCAGATTCTGCTTTGTAAAATTCTCTGGTATAAATTCCTAAAGGATATTTTTCTTTATCGTATGCTTCTCTTCCTTCATGCAATTGTATTAAGGTTTTTAGCTCTTGCGATGAATTCTCACATTTTTCTCTGACTGAATTACAAGAACTTAAAAATATGAAACTTAAAAATACACAAACTTTAAGAAATTCCATTTTTATATGTTTTTAGTGGTTCTTATTCCGTCGATTGTTCTAAAAATTGCCATCGAATTTTCGTTTTGCAATTCTTTTGGCAGCAACTCATTTGGCCAATCTTGATAACTAAAAGGACGCACCCAGCGTTTTATAGAATTGATACCAACTGCTGTAAATCTGCTATCTGTTGATGCAGGATAAGGACCTCCATGAACCATCGATTCGCAAACCTCAACTCCCGTTGGCACGCCGTTAAAAATAATACGGCCTACTCTATTTTGTAGCGCAGAAATTACATTATTGTAGCTAGAAATTTCATTTTCATCAGAAATAATTGTTCCTGTTAATTGCCCTTCTAAATTAGCAATAACTTCTTCTAATTCTGATGCATTTTCACACTGAACAATCATAGAAAACGGTCCGAAAACCTCTAAATGCAAGGTGGAGTTTTCTAAAAATATTTTTCCGTCTAGGGTAACAATAGCTTGTTCTGCGTAATTATTTTTTATGACTGATGTGTAGTTTGCAGTTACAGACACTTTATCTTGAGAAACTATTTTTTCTTTGTTTGTAGTATATGCTTTTTTGATGTTTGGATGCAACATACAAGAGGGATTTATTTTTATAATTTCTTCGGATAAAACTCCTATGAAATTAGATAAACTTTCACTTTTAATTCCTAATAGTAAACCCGGATTTGTACAAAACTGACCCGCTCCTAAAGTGATAGAACCCGCATAGGTTTTTGCAATTTCTTGGCATTTATTATCTAGTGCTTTTGGTAAAATAATCACCGGATTTATACTGCCCATTTCTGCAAAAACCGGAATTGGTTCTTCTCTTTTCGCTGCTAAATCTAATAATGCTCTTCCGCCTTTTATACTTCCTGTAAAACCAACTGCTTTTACTTTTGGATGTGCTACTAATTGCTGCCCAACTTCTATTCCGCTTGAATTTAAATTAGAAAAAATACCATTTGGCATTCCTGTTTTTTTGGCTGCTTTTATAATTGCAGACGCTATTAATTCGCCGGTTCCTGCATGCATTGGATGCGATTTTACAAGTACCGGACAACCTGAAGCCAACGCTGCTGCTGTATCGCCGCCTGCTGTAGAATAGGCTAACGGAAAATTACTCGCGCCAAAAACGACAACAGGACCCAGCGGAATTAACATTTTTCTGATGTCTGATTTTGGCATTGGTTCTCTGTTTGGTTGCGCTTCGTCAATTGTTGCTTCTACCCAAGAACCTTCTGCTACTAAATTTGCAAAACTTCTTAATTGCCCTATTGTTCTGCCTCTTTCGCCATTTGCTCGTCCTTCTGGCAAACCTGTTTCTGAACAATAGGTTTGAATTAACACATCGTCTAATGCTAAAATTTCATCTGCAATTGCATTTAAAAAGTCAGCTTTTTTTGCTCCAGAAATAGTTCTAAATTCTTTAAAAGCTGTCGCAGCTAAATTTACAGCTTCTTCAATTTCTTTAGAAGTTGCCTCTACAAAAACTGTTTCATTTTCTTGGTTCAATTCTGGATTAAAGGTTTTGTATGTTTTTGTTCCTTTGGCAGCTAATTGATTGCCTATATAGTTTTTTCCTGTCATGTATTAATTTCTATTTAACTAATTTGTGTTAGGGATTGAAACGACATCCTTTTGTTTTTTTCAAACAAAAGATACAGTGTAAAGCCCGACCTTTTTAGGGAACACCCAAATAAATTTTGATTCTGAAATAAATTCAGAACTAAAGATTTTTATAATTTGGCAACGTTGGTCTCGTTTTTAAACTAGTTTCAATAATATGAATCACTTTTTTGCGCTCATCCCCAAAAAGTGGCAAACGTGGTGCTCTCACATTTTCTGTACCAATATTTGTATACACTTCTGCCAACTTAATATTTTGCACTAATTTAGGGTTAATATCTAACTCTAACAAGGGCAAAAACCAGCGATAAATTTCGATTGCTTCTTTAATTTTACCTGCTTTTTGAAGCTCGTAAATAGCCACCGTTTCTGCCGGAAATGCGCACACCAAACCAGCAATCCAGCCATTTGCACCCATTAACAAACTCTCTAAAGCAACGGTATCTACACCTGTCATAATTTTTAGACGATTGCCAAATTTGTTGATAATTCTGGTAACATTAGAAACGTCTCTGGTAGATTCTTTTACTGCCTGAATGTTTTTACATTCTAACATTTCGTCGAACATATCTAGCGTAACTTCAATCTTATAATCTACCGGATTGTTATAAATCATAATTGGTAAATCTGTATTTTTAGCTACTTCTTTAAAATAGGCTACCGTTTCTCTATCGCAAGATTTATAGCGCATTGGCGGCAGCATCATTAAACCACTTGCACCATCTTGCTGTGCTTGCTGCGCGGCATAAATTGCGCCTTTTGTAGATTGCTCTGCAATATTCATTAAAACAGGTATTTTACCTGCCACTACCTCTAAAGTGCTTTTAGTTAATTGTCTTTTTTCTGATTCTAAAAGAGTGCTTGCTTCGCCCAACGTTCCGCCTAACACAATACCATGCACACCTGCATCTACTTGTGCTTTGATATTTGTTTGAAACATTTTTAAATCTAGTTTATCGTCTTTTGTAAACTTAGTCGTTACTGCTGGCATCACGCCTTCCCAATTGAATTTCATTTTTATGATTTTTTGATAGCTTAAAATTAAAGAAATTCAGACTTTTAAAATGCTATTAAATTACTCAATTATAATATTATAGTATCCTAAAATTATTTATTTTATTACTATTTGAGTATTTTTGTATTAATAACATCTCGTGATGAGATACTGAAATAAAATCAGCACAAGTGAAAGTACTTCCTTTTAAAATTCCGAAACCAGAAAATAGTGCATTGATTTATCAAGAAGATATTGAAGTAGTTTTTTACGATCAATTGCATCAACATGATGAAATTCAGATTAGTTTTATTGAAAAGGGAAATGGAACTTTATTAGTTGGTGATAAAATTTCTAGCTATGCCGAAAACGATATTTTTATTATTGGCAGCAACTTACCACATGCTTTTAAAAGTGATAAAAACATAAAAACAAATTCTAAAATGTTGAGTTTGTTTTTTACTGAAGCTTCTTTTGGCGAAAACTTCTTTAAATTGAGCGAGTTTGCAGAAATTACTAGTTTCTTCTCAAAATCGTTACAAGGTTTGGTTGTAAAAACAAATCAAACTAAAATTATACAGCAATTTTTAAAACTCAAAAAAGCTTCTAAATTAGAACGTTTTATCTTGTTTTTAGAAATCGTAAAGCTCATTTCAAATTCTAAAACGGAGCCTCTTTCTAACTTTTTATACAGTAAGAAATATTCTGATATTGAAGGAAAAAGAATGCGGACTATTTTTGATTTTACAATAGAAAATGCCCATCAAAAAATTTCTTTAGAAGCTATTGCAAATCTAGCAAACATGACTAAAAATGCATTTTGTAAGTATTTTAAAAAAAGGACAAATAAAACGTATATCAGTTTTTTAACAGAACTTAGAATTGAAAAAGCGTGTCAATTTTTGAAATCTAAAGAGGAATTTTCTATTGCAGAAGTTGCTTTTAAAAGCGGATTTAATAATATTTCTAATTTTAACAGAAAGTTTAAAGAAGTAAAAAATGTTACGCCTTTTTCGTATCGATTTACGAACGGACTATAAGAACTCTAAATTATAACTTTTTATAGAATGACCGTAATTAATTTTCTAAATTTTCTAATTCTACTTTTGCTTTTTTTGTTAATCCGCTCACCACCAAATCGTACGAATGATTTATAAGTTCTCGAACCAAGGCATCAGAAACATCCACAGAATTTAGCGTAACAGTGTTCCAATGTTTTTTGTTTGCGTGCCAACCGGCCTTAATTCCTTCATAAGCTGCGCGTAATTCTTCGGCTTTTTCAGGATTGCACTTTAGGTTTATTTTCTGCTCACCTTTTTCCCAAGAATCTAAACTAGTAAGTGCAAATATTTTTCCCATCACTTTAAAAACTAGCGTTACATTATCAAAAGGAAAGTGCTCTGTAACCCCTTTTTTAGCGATACAAAAATCTCTTACTTGCTCTATGTGCATTTTCGTTGTTCGTTGTGTTTTAAATTAAAATTAATATACATATTATTAAGACTAGATTTTAGACATAAATTCCAATAAATAAATCAAAAATTTTATTTTCTTATCCATGAAATCGCCAAATGTTCATTTTAAAAAGTATCTTTATCTACCAAATTTACAATTATTATTTAAATGGAAAATGCGTTTTTAAACAATACAACGGTTATACAATATTCTGATAAAAATTATGAAAAGTCAAAATTTTCATCTCATTCACAAATAGATTTATCTGCTAATGCAAATGGCACAAATTGGATAAATACATACGGAATGGAGTATCAAAATGATTTTAAAACAGTCATTTTAGAAAATAAATTAGACGATTTCTTAATTAAATTGTTGATGGAGGAAGAGCATGCAACCAAGGTAATTATATTAGATGACTTGTTATTTGTAGCCATCAATGTTTTAAAAACGGAAGGAATAGGTTTAGACTCCGAGCAGATGTTTTTTATTGTTTCACCTCATTTTTTATGGAGTATACAAGAAAAACCTGGGGATTATTTTAATTGGATTCGCGAACGTTTAGAGGGCCATAAAGGTATTGTTAGAAGGAAAAAAGCAGACTATTTATTGTATTTAATTATTGAAGCAATTATTGATAATTATCAAGATACTTATTTAAAACATGCAGAAATGAGTGCTTCTGCATTAAATGCAACAAACATAAAACCTACACCTGAATTTACATCTTTAGTAGAAAGAAGAAAGCAAGAATTGTTTAGCTTTAAAAAGGCGGCAATGAGCTTAAAGGATACAATTGTAAAATTAGAAAAAGTTCAAATTAAAGGGGTAGATGTTAAATATTTTAGTGAGGTGAAAGAACAAACGCTCAACTTAATTTCTAATATAGATTTTGAATTGCAAGAGTTAGAAAGTAAGATTAACTTGATTTTTAGTATACAAGGTCATCGTTTAAATGAGGTGATGAAAACCTTAACAATTTTGTCTGTGATTTTTATTCCGTTAACTTTTTTAGCCGGAATTTACGGAATGAACTTTGAAAATATTCCTGAATTAAAATCGGAAAATGGTTATTTTATTTTATTAGGGATTATGCTACTTATTAGCATTGTTTCTGTTTGGTATTTTAAACGCAAAAAATGGTTTTAGTGGTTGGTTTTTAGTTTTTAGAAATTAATTATTTGACACGGATTTCACAGATTGTTTTGAACTTATTATTACTTAAGAAAGAAATATATTGAATTCACTTACCTTGGATTCTTGCCTGCTCAGCTATGATGAAAAAGTATTTTAGCTATCTGTCCTTGTGAAAATAATTTTCAGATACATCATTAGAGAAATACTACCGAAGATAAACAAAAACCATTTTAAGATATTGAAAAGTATAAAATACCCAAATACTTTATAAGAACCACTATTTTGAATTTGAACTATTATCGAATTTATTCCCTCTGAATTTTCTATAAAAAAATATAAAAGCAAGGCAATTACTGAAATCAATAAAAGTTTAAAGCTTTTCTTATTCGCTCTAATCATTCAAAAAAGTATTTAAAATCGCTAAGCTTTCTGCTGGATTTTCTTCCATTGGTACATGACCAGAATTTTCTAAAAAAACTAGTTTCGAATTGCGCATTAGATTGTTCATCCGTTTTCCGTTGTCTAAAGGTATCCAAGTATCTTTTGCTCCCCAGATTAATAATGTAGGTGTTTGTATGCTTTTTAATTTCTCTAAATTTGCCTCTCCGCCTAATTTAAAATCCACTTTTGCTCTGTCTATAAATGCTTGTCTGTTGCCAACTCTTAATGCCATTTTATGATAACGGGTAATTAAAGCATCTGTAATTTTTGTATCATCAGCATATACTTGTTCCATGTTTTTTTTGATAAAAAACTTGGGCGTTACATATAAAAAAAGCGAGTTTAAAAAAGGTGTCTTTGCCATCTTAAAAATTGCTGGCTGCGGTTTGTTTGTTGGCAATCCGCTTGCATCTACCAAAATTAGTTTTTCTATTTGCTCAGGATATTCTGCAGCATAATTCCAAGCAATATTTCCGCCTAAAGAATTACCCGCTAAATAAAATTTATCAAGCTTTATTTTTGATAAAAACTGATGTAAAAATTGTGTGTATGCCTCAATAGAATAGTCTGCGATTTTATTTGGACCTGTTAATCCGAAAGCAGGTAAATCCATTCTGATTACTCTATAGTTTTTAGAAAGTTTGGTCGTCCAATCATTCCAAGTATGCAATGAGGAGGCCGTTCCGTGAACCAAAACAATTGGGAAGCCCTTGCCTTCGTCCCTATAATGAACTTGCAATCCATTAATTTCTATAAATTTAGAATGCTCATTTGCATATTCCTTTTTTAAATCCTCCGCAGAAATATCTGCATAAGCCCCATTATAAATAGCAATTAAAAAAATGATTACAAATCCGTAAAAAAACTTTTTTGTGATGCTGGTTTTCTTCATCAACTAGTTTATTATTTTATACAAAATTGGCTTACTTGGTGTAGCGTCATTTTCAAAAGGCGCAATCATTAAATTTAATAAATACTCACCATCTTCCACCGAATTTGGCACAAAAATAAACTCTGTAATTGTAGCGTCCATTCTTAGTTCTCCTGCAGTATTCCAGAATGCATTGTGCGCTAATAATTTTCCTTCATCATTTTCTTTGTCTACAGAAGGTAAATCAATTAACAAATGTTTAATTCCTTTTTCTCTTAGATAAATAGCAGCTTCTTCTAGTAAATACGTAGGATTTGTATTGGAATATCTCTTCTGTTTTTTATCTACCAAATTTGGCAATGTCCGAATTACAATTGCATCTCTTTTTTTATTTCTTAAAGCTGTTTTTAATTGCTTTTCTGAAATAACAAAATCGCCATTTAATTTTTCTGGAGCTACCGTAACCACCTCTGCTACAAAAAAATAATGTTTTAAATGCTGATTTATAGAATGTACTTTTTCTGTAATATGACCAACACATTCTGTGTGTGTAATATGAGAATGAGGATTAAAATGGATATTATTAAAATTAACAACTGCGCCGTTTGAAACTTTTACGGCCTCACCATCAAATTCTTGCGGAAAAATCTTTGGGTCATCAATATACCAAGCATTTATATGTTGTTTTGTAACATCTATTGCAATCGAAATATCGATGGGGTTAGAAACATCGATTTGTATTTTTCTTGAGTTGTATTCTATAATTGCCTTCATTTTTATGCTTCTCTTTTGTTTTAATCCTAGTTTATCATGAACAAATCAGAGGCAATTCCATCAGAGAGAAACTTACCTTTTTTAGTTGTTTTTAAAACCAGATTATCAAGATACAATAATTCTTGATTAATATATTTTTTTGATTCTTTTTCTAAATATTCAATATACTGTGCGCCAAACTCATTTTTAATTTTATCGAAAGATACGCCCCAAATAGTGCGCAAACCTGTCATAATATATTCGTTATAACGATCGTTTTTTGATAATATTTCTCTTTCTATCGGCAATTTGTTTTCACTAATTGAGTTAATGTATTTCGAGTTATTTCTCACGTTCCAACTTCGTTGAGTTCCATCAAAAGAATGTGCAGAGGGTCCAATACCTATATACGATTTCCCTAACCAATACGATGAATTGTTTTTACTAAAAAACGCTTCTTTGCCAAAGTTAGACGTTTCATAATGCACAAAATTGGCCTTTTCTAATTCATCTATTAAAATATGAAATTGCTCTTGTGCTTTTTCATCATCTACATTTTTAATAATTCCCTTTTTAATAAAACTTGCCAAAGGTGTTTTTGGCTCAACAGTTAATGCGTAACTAGAAATATGTGGCACTCCAAAACTTAGGGCTGTTTGTATGTTTTCTTGCCATTCTTGGTTGGTACAGTCTGGAATACCGTAAATTAAATCTACTGAAATATTATCAAAATATTGAGTTGCCAGCGATAAACATTTTTTTGCTTCATCAGAATTATGCGCTCTGTTCATTAACTTTAAATCCTTCTCAAAGAAAGACTGAATGCCAATACTTAATCTGTTTATTGGCGACTTTGAAAGCTCCATTATTTTTTCTTCGGATAAGTCATCCGGATTTGCCTCTAACGTAATTTCTGGATTTTCGACAACTGCAAAGTTTTTATAAACAGCAGCTATTATAGTTTCTATTTCTTTGGTTGATAAAACACTTGGGGTTCCACCACCAAAATAAATAGTTTCAATAATTGTGTTACCGAGTTCTATTTTTCTGATTTCAATTTCTTTAATAAGCGCAGAAATCATATCTTCTTTCTTTTTCAAGGAAGTAGAAAAGTGAAAATCACAGTAGAAACATGCTTGCTTGCAAAATGGAATGTGTATGTAGATTCCGGACATATTTTTTATCAATTATCGGTTATCAGTTATCAGTATCAGTATTCAGTATCAGTTTTCAGTGGCAGTTTTCAATTTATTATTTTACACCAAATTTACTGGGGTTATTAATCATATAATTTATTAATTTTCCGACTTCTTCATTTTCTGCTGATAAGTTTTCAAATGTATTTTTATCTAAATATTCGCATTTTAAAGCAAATAATAACCACGTATAGGTCTCCGAATTTTCAGCATCAGAATCACTTAATTTACTTGCAAAATGTCTTGGATATTGTCTTTTTCTATAAGCTTCAGAAATATTTGCAGAAACACTTCTAGATGATCTTCGTATTTGATCGGTTAGAGCATATTTTTCTTCTTTTGGAAAAGATTTTGATGCTTCAAAAATCTTCATCGCTAATGCAAAGGATTTTTTAAATGCTAATAAATCTATAAAACTCATAAAATTTATTTTAAAAAAAACGACTTCAGCAAACTGCTACTGCTACTGCTACTGAATACTGAATACTGAAAACTGCTACTAAGACTGAACCCTAAATTTTATTTCTTAACTCTCTTCTCGTTCTGCTTCACAAAACTTGTCCAACCCGTGTAATTTATCCCTCCAACCACTTTTCCTGAATTGTAAAAATGACAAACTGCAGCTGCTAAACCGTCTGTTGCATCTAAGTTTTTGGGTAAGGTTTTTAAATTTAAAAGTGATTTTAGCATTAAAGCAACTTGTTCTTTGCTTGCATTTCCGTTACCCGTAATTGCCATTTTTATCTTTTTTGGCAAATATTCGGTAATTGGTATTTCTCTAGACAAACCAGCAGCCATTGCAACCCCTTGAGCTCTGCCTAATTTTAACATTGACTGTACGTTTTTGCCAAAAAAAGGTGCTTCAATAGCAATTTCGTCTGGGTTATACGTGTCTATTAATTCTATAGTGCGTTCAAAAATGAGTTTTAGCTTTAAATATTGATCATCGTATTTTTGAAGTAGCAATTCGTTCATTTGAATAAATTCCATCTTTTTTCCTACAACTTTAATCAGCCCAAAACCCATAATTGTAGTTCCTGGATCAATACCTAAAATAATTTTTTCTGTTACCAAACTTACTTTTTATAAAAATGATTTCCTACAAAGTTAAGCTTTTCTGTTGGTTTGTATGGGTATGCATCTATTGATGATTTCTTTGGTTTCTTAGAAAGTCTACCCTAATTGAATTTTTTGTGAAGCCCACAACAAGCTACTCGTTTAAACTCTTTTTAAGCACCAAAAAAGCCGGTACATTTTATAAATACACAAGATACATTCCAAGCAAGAAATAGCTTTAAAAAAAATACTATTCTTCTAAAACATTGCTTTTAATATACCTTCTGCCTTAAACCAAAGAAATACAGCGATTACTAAAAGTATGATTAAGAATAAGCCTTTTGCAGGTTTTGATTCTTTATTTTTACCAAATTTTCTTTTAAATTCCATTTCTTTTAAATTGTTAATTCGTTCGTTTTGCACAGTTTTACATAAAATGTAAAACTAGCAAAAGTTCTCGAGAACTGCATGTTGTAAACTAAACGAGGTCAACTATTTTTGTTGCGCGTAACATTTCTCTTTTTCCCGGTGGGCCGGCTAATCTTTCAACAGTAAAACCAACTGCTTGCATTGCTCTTCGCACGCTTCCTTTAGCACAATAAGTTACTAAAACTCCTTCTTTTTTTAAAGCCTTGTGCATTTTTAAGAAAATAGCTTCTGTCCATAATTCGGGTTGATGCTCTGCGCCAAAAGCATCAAAATAAATTAGATTAAATGTATTTTCATCTTCAATTTCGCTAAAAAATTGTTTTCTTTTGGTGAGCGTAAAATAGTCAGAAATTTGGTGTTTTTCATCCCAAGTAACGGTATGCATTTCATCAAAAATAGCTTGGTGGGCTGTTGCTTTAAGCTCTGAAACATAATTAAGTTTTTGAACTTCATCTGCAATCACAGGATAGGCTTCTACCCCAACATACTCAATTTTTTTTTGGATTTTTATTCCTTCTAAAAAGGTTATAAATGCATTTAACCCTGTTCCGAAACCTATTTCTAAAATGGAAATATCCTTTAGAATACTTGTGCTTTTTAGCGAAATTGTATCGAGAACTTTATCAAATCCACTTTTTATAAAAACATGATATGCCTCTTGTATAGCGCCATGTTTAGAGTGGTAATTTTCACTCCAATCTGGTAAATGAATGGTTGTAGAACCATCAGAAGTTATAAGGATTTCTCGTTTCATGATTTCGAATTGATTTTTTTGAGGTGTTTAATGAGATTTCTCATTAGTGAATCCTGGTAAAATCGAAAGGGTTAAAAAAGCGCACCTGCAGAAAAAGCCACGTTTCTAAATTACAGCTGATCATTAACCACACTAAAATAAAATAGCACTATTATTTCTTCATTAAAACTCCATTTGCTTCAAAAGCAAACTCTTTTTTAGGAATTGTTATTTGTGCTATTTCTTCTTTTGTTTTACCGGCATCTTCTGCATAATGTTGTAATTCTGCCACCGAAGTTTCTTTTACAAAAGCTTTACCCTCCAAAATAACTTCTCTATCTTTTGCATCTAAGGGCATAAAAAAACCATACTCTTTAAACGTAACCATTGTTTCTTCTATATCATTTAAAGGTAGTTTCATCCAACATCCTTTTTTGGTGCACACTTCTTTTATGTTCGAGGCAAATTTTACATTTAAGGTATCCCCCACTTTTAGTGTGTTAAATTTTGCCAACATCTGCTCTGATGTCATTGCAGCATCCTTTGTTATTTTGTCTCCAAAAGAATCAAAAGCAACAATTTCTTTTTGTACTTTTTTTACTGTTTCCTTTTCTAAACTTCCTGTTTTACAACTTGCAAATACCAATACCGCAACTGCATAAAATTTAATCAATTTTTTCATTTTATTAGCTATTTATGTAATTCATACAAATGTAAGAAAATTGAACTTAAGCGTAAAATTTGGAGAAATAAATTATGTACATTTGTGTTATAGAAACAATTAAAAAACAGAATGAAGTCTCATATAGAAATTAAACTTATAGAAAAATCAAAGATAGAATCCGTAGACTTTAATAATTTACCTTTTGGAAGCGTGTATTCTGACCATATGTTTGAGTGTGATTTTAAAGATGGCGCTTGGCAAACACCAAGTATCAAACCTTATTCTCCAATAGCATTAGATCCTTCTTCAAAGATTTTTCATTACGGGCAATCTATTTTTGAAGGGATGAAAGCATACAAAGATGCTGAGGGCAAAGTGATGCTTTTTAGACCTTTAGAGAATCATAGACGTCTAAATAAATCGGCAGAACGTTTGGTGATTCCGCAAATTCCTGAAGCTATTTTCATGGATGGTTTAAAGAAATTATTAGAGATTGATAGCGCTTGGATTCCTACAAACGAGGGTAGTTCTTTATACATAAGACCTTTTATGTTTGCTACCGGTAATGGTTTTCATGCCTCGCCTGCAGATGCGTATAAATTAGTAATTTGTACAGCTCCTTCTGGCGCTTATTTTGCCGGAAAAGTAAAAGTTTTAATTGAAGAAAAATATGCACGAGCTGCAAATGGTGGTGTTGGTTTTGCAAAGGCTGGTGGTAACTATGCTGCTCAATTTTACCCAACGCAACTTGCAATCGAAAAAGGATACAATCAAGTTATCTGGACGGATGATAACTCGCATCAATTTATTGAAGAAGCGGGTGCAATGAATATTTTTGTTCGCATTAACGATATTTTAATTACAAGCCCTACTAGTGACCGAATTTTAGACGGAATTACGCGTAAAAGTATTTTACAAATAGCGGCAGATGCTGGCATTAAAACAGAAGTAAGAAAAATCTCTGTGGGTGAAGTTGTAGAGGCTGCTAAAAACGGAGATTTAAAAGAAATGTTTGGTGCAGGAACAGCGGCAGTAATATCGCCAATTGCGGGTTTTGGTTATCAAGAAAATGATTACGATTTACCAGAATTAGAGAATCCGTTTGCAGCCCAATTAAAGAAAAAAATTACAGACATACAAACGAATAAGGTAGAAGATCCTTATGGATGGAGAGTGTTTTTGTAGTGTTTAATTGTGAATTATCAGTGAACAGTTATCAGTTATCAGTTGTCAGTTGTCAGTAGCAGTTTTCAGTTAACAGTTTTCAGTAGCAGTTGGCAGGTATCTGTTTTCAGTAAACAGACTTATAATTTTATAAAAAAGCATCAATTTAAAAGTTGATGCTTTTTTTTGTAGCTTTCAGAAATATTTACTTTTTATGAAAACACTTTTCGTTGCAATCTTTATTTCGATTTCTTTTGTTTCTTGTGATGCAACATCCGAAGTTAAAAAAGATAGGTACCAACAATACATCACCGTTTTAGGTATTGCGCAAGACGGTGGGTTTCCTCACATTGGTTGTCTAAAAATTTGTTGTGCTTCTTTTTATAATGGCAAGAGCTCGAAAAAAAGTGTGGTTGCTTTAGGGTTGGTGGATCAGAAAAATAAACAAAAATGGTTGTTTGAAGCATCCCCAGACATGCACACACAATTGGCAGTGCTTGAACAACAGCACCTAAAAAAAGAAACTATTATTGATGGTGTTTTTTTAACGCATGCACATATTGGGCATTATACGGGTTTGATGTATTTTGGACGAGAAGCCTACGGGAAACAAAATATACCCGTTTTTGTACTACCTAAAATGAAAGCCTTTTTAACAAATAACGGACCTTGGAGTCAGTTAATTGGTTTGAAAAATATTGTGCTTAAAGACTTACAAAGTGACTCTGCAATGATCTTAAATACGGCGCTAAAAGTTACGCCTTTTTTAGTACCGCATCGCGATGAGTTTTCGGAAACCGTTGGTTATAAAATTGAAGGAACAAAAAAAGCAGCTTTGTTTATTCCGGATATTGACAAATGGCACCAATGGAAACGAAATATTATTGCCGAAGTTAAAAAAGTAGATTATGCTTTTTTAGATGCCACTTTTTTAGACCAAAAGGAAGTAAAAAGAGCAATTACAGAAGTACCACATCCGTTTATAAAAGAAACCATTAATTTGTTTAAAAACGAATCTTTTGCCACTAAAAACAAGATTGTTTTTATTCATTTTAATCATACAAATCCTGCACTTCAGAAAAATAGTATAGAACGAAAAAAGTTAGAAAAACTAGGTTTTCGTTTTGCCAATGAAGGAGATAATTTCGAGCTTTAAATTTTAATTTACTGAACCTTAAAGGCACGAATTTATGTTTTTATATACCTTACAGCATCTTTTAAAACGGCATCAATTTTGGAAAAAAAATATTTTATTACCAATGTATAATCTAACAGAAATTGCTATAATTTTGTTTTAGTTTAAAACTATTTCTAAAATCAACCATGAATAAATATGTTGTTGTAAACCAAGTAGAAAAATGGAACTTTTCCATAGAAAACATTACTGTTATTTCTTCTCAAGAGTATTTAACCAACCCCAAGTATTCGTTACTTAAAAAAGCAAGAATTTTTAACCTTTGCAAGGATTACTCCTATCAATCTAAAGGTTATTACGTGTCACTTTTAGCAGAAGCCAGAGGTCATTTGGCAATACCTACCATAAAAAATATTGTAGACTTAAAGGCCTTAAAATTGGTACGTATTGTATCCGAAGAATTTAACGATAGCATCCAAAATAGTTTAAAAAACATAAAGTCTAGAGAGTTTACATTAAGCGTATATTTTGGCCAAAATGTTGCCCAAAAATATAAAGAATTAAGTGCGTTGTTTTACAAACATTTTCAGGTTCCTTTTTTGCGTGTAAAATTTAATCACACTACAAAATGGGAAATTCAGAGTATTAGAGCCATCGCAGAATCAGAGATTCCTGCAGATCATTTTGACAGTGTTCATGATTTTGCAAATCAGTATTTTTCTAAAAAACGGTACGACACGCCTAAACTTATAAAATCTGATTTCGATTTGGCTATTTTGGTAAACCCCAACGATCCGGCGCCACCTAGTAATGCAAAGGCTTTAAAAAAGTTTATTGAGATTGCTGAGAAAATGAATATTTATGCAGAAATAATAGAACCGAAAGATTTAAGTAGGTTAAACTCTTTTGATGCCTTATTTATAAGACAAAGTACCGAAGTTAATAATGAGGCCTATGCTTTTGCTCGCAAAGCGCAACAAGACGGCATTGCCATTATAGATTACCCAGATGCTATTTTAAAATGTTGCAATAAAGTGTATATGGCAGAGGCTTTAAACAATGCAAATATTGCCACGCCAAAAACCATTATTGTGCATAAAAATAATAGAGACGAAGTTTTGGCAAAAACAGGATTGCCCTGTGTTTTAAAAGCGCCAGATTCTACGTTTTCTTTTGGAGTTAAAAAAGCTAAAACGATAGCAGAATATAACGAGCTGGTTACAAATATGCTAAAAGAGTCTGATTTGATTATAGCGCAAGAATTTTGCCCTTCTGATTATGATTGGAGAATTGGTATTTTAGATGATGTGCCTTTTTTTGCCTGTAAATATTATATGGCAAAAGGGCACTGGCAAATTTACAATTGGGATGCTAAAAAGAAAGACGATCAAGACGGCAATGCAGATTGTTTACCGATAGATAAAGTGCCTAAAAAAGTTTTAAAAATGGCTTTAAAATCGGCAAGATTAATGGGCAAAGGTTTATACGGTATTGATATTAAAGTGGTTAATAATGTGCCAATGGTTATTGAAATTAACGACAACCCAAATATCGATTTTGGTGTGGAAGATGCTTTTTATGGAGACCTCATTTATACACAAATATTAACGGCTTTAAAAAATAGACTGGACTAATTATGGGCAAAAAATATCATTTATTTGAAGTCTATGGCATCGAACTAGAATACATGTTAGTTGCAACAGATACTCTTAAGGTAGCAACTATTGTAGATCTTTTGCTAACCAAAAAAAATGGTTCTTTAACTTCGGATGTTGAAAACGGAAAAATTGCTTGGAGCAATGAATTGGTTGCACATGTTTTAGAGTTAAAAACGAATGGCCCAACGAATGATTTAATTAATTTATCAGCAAATTTTCATGCAAATGTTGTTGAAATTAATGCACTTTTAAAAGAGTTTAAAGTACAATTAATGCCAACGGCTTCCCATCCTTTAATGAATCCGGATACGGATACAGAATTATGGAAACATAGTTATAGCGAAGTCTACGCGCTTTATAATCGTATTTTTAACTGCAAAGGTCATGGTTGGAGCAATGTACAAAGTACGCACATCAATTTGCCCTTTTTTAACGACGAAGAGTTCGAGAAATTACATGCTGCTGTTCGTGTTCTATTGCCTTTAATTCCGGGTTTATGTGCAAGTTCTCCAATTTTAGAGGGTAAAAATACAGGCTTTAAAGACACTAGATTAGAGTATTACAAAACAAATCAGAAAGAAATACCAGAAATGACTGGTAAAGTAATTCCGGAAAATGTTTTCACAAAAAAAGCCTATCATCAAACAATATTTGAACCGATTCAGAAAGCCATTAAACCTTTTGATACAGAAAATATTTTAGACCATCATTTTTTAAATTCTAGAGGTGCTATTTCTCGTTTTGATAGAAATGCGATTGAGATACGTTTGGTGGATATTCAAGAATGCCCAAAGGCAGATGTGGCAGTTTGTGTTTTAATTATAGAAGTTTTAAAATTATTGGTGAGTGAAAGTTTAGCTTCTTTAGAACATCAGAAAAAATGGGAGAAAGAACCGCTTTTTGATATTTTAAATGATGCCATAAAACATGGTGAAAACTCACTAATTACAGACTTAGACTACCTTCAATTATTCGGATTAAAAGAGGCTACCAATCAACAAGATGTTTGGAAACACCTATTTAATTTGGTAAAAGACACTATTAATGCAAGTCATTTAGAAGCCTTGAACACTATTTTAACCGAAGGAACTTTGGCTACCCGAATTTTAAAAGCAATAGATACCGATTTTTCTGAGGCGAACATCAAAAAAGTGTATGCTGCTTTAGGCGTTTGTTTACAGAAAAATGAAGTTTTTACTCCATGAAAGTCGTACTAACTTGTGAACATGGCGGAAATGAAATTCCGGTGCATCAGCAACATTTATTTTCTTTAAACAAGCAAATTTTACATACTCATAAAGGTCTAGACTTAGGTGCACTAGACCTTTTTAATCGGCTAAAACCGTTGGCCGATTTTTCTAAAGCAAGCACAACAAGTCGCTTGTTAATAGAGTTAAACAGGTCTTTGCATCATAAAAATTTGTTTTCAGATTATTCTAAAACGCTTTCTACATCAGAAAAAAAAGAACTCATTGCTTCTTATTATTTGGTGTATCGAAATGAGGTTGAAAATAGCATCCGAAGTTATATTAAGGAAGGGAATGAAGTACTGCATATTTCTGTGCACTCCTTTACGCCTATTTTAAATTCTATTGAACGAAACTGTGATATCGGCTTGTTGTACGACTCGTTGCATACCAAGGAAAAAGCGTTTTGCAATCTACTTAAAAAGAAAATTCTAGCACAAAATTCGCTTTTAAACGTGCGCTATAATTATCCTTATTTGGGCAAAATGGACGGTTTTACAACGTATTTACGCAAACAATTTATATCTAATTACACAGGTATTGAGCTTGAAGTGAATCAGAAATATGTAAAGGAAAACAAACTGGATGTTGAAATTTGTGAACTGTTGGGGTGTAGTTTTGAGGGTTTAATGGCCGTCTGAGTGCTCAGTTGGCAGGGATCAGTTATCGGTTATCAGTAGTCAGTGATCAGTTATCGGTTATCAGTAGTCAGTTATCAGGGATAAGTAATCAAGTATAAATAATTAGTAGCAGTTTGCAGCGGCAGTTGTCAATTATCAGTTGTCAATTATCAGTAATCAGTAATCAGTAATCAAGTATAAATAATTAGTAGCAGTTTGCAGTGGCAGTTTTCAGTTATCAGTTGTCAATTATCAGTAATCAAGTATCAGTTGTCAATTATCAGTAATCAGTAATCAAGTATAAATAATTAGTAGCAGTTTGCAGTGGCAGTTTTCAGTTATCAGTAATCAAGTATAAATAATTAGTAGCAGTTTGCAGTGGCAGTTTTCAGTAATCAGTTATCAGTAATCAGTAATCAAGTATCAGTAATCAAGTATCAGTTGTCAAGTATCAGTAATCAAGTATAAATAATTAGTAGCAGTTTGCAGTGGCAGTTTGCAGTTATCAGTTGTCAATTGTCAGTTATCTGGGATCAGTAATCAAGTATAAATAATTAGTAGCAGTTTGAAGTGGCAGTTTTCAGTTATCAGTTGTCAGGGATCAAGTATAAAAAATTAGTAGCAGTTTGAAGTGGTCAGTGGTCGTTTTAGTAGTTGTATTTAGTAGTTGTATTTAGCAGTTGTATGCGGTTTAACGTCTTTACAGCTTTAACCAATACTTCTACTTCCCTCTTTGTAGGTGGTAATTCCGGCTCTTAAGGTGCGTTTTAATTTTAATGACGGCTGATAATTGATATGGTATTTTTTTATACTTCTTACAGGACTTAGCAAACTAGGATCGCTTTCTGCTTTGCATTGAAAACCAACTTTAAACTTACCAACATCGCCCAAATCTATACTTTTACCTTGTTGTAAATAATATTCTAGCTTTATACCCAAAGCAAATAATACGGCTTGTACATCTACTCTGTGCAAACTACATTCGCTACTTATTGCAGTGCTAAGCATTTCTAGATCTACAACACTGGTAGTAATTGCTTGCATTATAAACTGTTCTTTTTTATTTTGAATACTATTGGTTCTTTTGGTAATTCTATATCTTATTGCCATTTATTTATGTTTTTTTTGCTATCTTTATAATCATTTTATAAATGCCTACTATCAAGTAGCTATTAACCTCTATTGTAAAAATACTATATTTTTTAAAATTTAATACTAGTATATTTCACAAACTATACTAGTACTTTTAACAGTATATACTAGTACTTTTACAAAACCCATCAATACCGGCTACAAAATACATACTGATGGAGGACAAAATAGAACCTGATGCATGACAAAGTTACGCCTTGATGAAAAAAGACCTTACATAGAGTATTAGCTGTTTTTACCATTGAATTGCTTATTATCAATAACATCTAGGATAAAAAGAATGTCTTTTCTATTTATTTCTGATAATTTTGTGTGTTAATTCAAAAAAAACGTTTATTTTTAAAAGGAATATAAATTGATAAAGAATTGCTATATCCCACTATATTTCTAGAACAAAAAAGTCATAAAAGAGAGCTAAAATTACTTTTAAAATTTGATTTTAATGATACGCTCATCAATTTAACTAAACAGTTAAAAGATGTTCGATGGAGTAAAACGCTGCATAGTTGGTATTTAAATTTTACACAAGAAAACATACAACTAGTTAGCGAAATTTTTAAGGATATTACCAAAGTTAATACTGATAAACTACCTAAAAAAGAACTTTTTAAGCGAAATTTAACAGCTGCAGAAAAAATACTTTTAAATGATTTTTATTTGTATTTAAAAGGAAAAAGATATAGCCTAAGTACGCTGCAAACTTATACTTTTTTTGTTGCTGATTTTGTTAATTTTCACACAAAGAAAGCGCTAGAAGAGCTTACAAACAGAGATGTAGAACTTTTTATAGAGAAAGTTTTTATAGAACGCAACTATTCGGTTAGTTCTCAACGGCAATTTGTAAGCGCCTTAAAGTTATTTATTGTGTTTTATCCGCAAACTAAAATTAACGACTTGGTGCTAGCAAGACCCAGAAGATCTAGACAATTGCCCAGCGTTTTGTCTCAAGAAGAAGTATTATCTATTATACAAAGCACTCAGAATTTAAAACACAGAGCTATTATTGCCTTGTTATATTCTTGCGGATTAAGAATTAGCGAATTGATTAACATGAAGTTAGACGATTTTCATATTGAAAGAAAGCAGCTTATTGTAAAGAATGGCAAAGGTAGAAAAGATAGATATGTAAGTTTAGCGGATAGTTTTTTACCGCTTTTGTCTAATTATTACCATTCTTATAAACCAAAAATCTATTTTGTTGAAGGGCAAAATGGCGGAAAATACAGTGCAGAAAGCGTGCGACAATTTTTAAGAAAGAGTTGTTTAAATGCAAAGATTAAGAAAAATGTAACGCCGCATACGTTAAGACATAGTTATGCAACCCATTTATTAGAAAACGGTGTTGACATTAGATACATACAATCGTTGTTAGGACATTCTAAACCAGAAACGACAATGATTTATACTCATGTTAAAAGAAAGGATTTAATGGATATTCAAAATCCATTAGACGTTGCTTTACATAAGATGAACAATCGCGATAATGACAAGGGGAAACTTTTATTATCCGGCGATATTTAACCAAAAAACAATATATTTGTTTACATATAACCCGTTGGCATACATTTGTGTGCCAGTGGCAAATATAAGAAAAATTTAGATATGAATTTAGAAAAAGATGAAGATATATCAGCTTACTATCGAGGATTATTGATTCAGAAAACAATTGACCTTGAATTGCGTATGGAAATTGTCATTGGTCGGTTTCTATCAATGAACAACCAAGAACGGACTTTGGACTTGATTGAAATATTTGACTTCTCTATAATGGATTTTTCAAAAAAAATAAAAATATTAAAATTTATAATTAAAAAATACATTCCTAATTTTTTAAAAGAAAAAGAAACATTAACGGAACATAGAGGTAAATTATTTTCTGACTTGACTTATATTATGGAGAGAAGAAACGAATTAGCACACAAGAAACCAGATTTAGACACATATAATTACTTAAAACTAACTTGGAATATTACAGATAAAGAATCATTTATTAAAAAAGAACTAAATTTAACACAAGAGTTTCGTAATGAATATGGAGAAAAATGCGCAAGCTCTTATGTGAGGCTAATAGAATTAGAAACCGAAATTATAAAATGGACTGAAAGTAGTTTAAGTGGAATTTAGTTATGTCCCACGTAATTGGCTTTCGACGTTCTAAATTCCACTATTTGACCAAATTCTATTTTGACAAAAAGCTACTGTCCTTGTACTTCGGACAACAGACAGAAAAATAAAATAAAAACGTATGCCAACACCGTGTATAATTAATTGCTTGGTTCTAGCCTACTTACGAAAATCCTTGCGGATTTTCTACTTATTTCACTTTTGCTATCTATGTGCTTGCATACGCAACTAACCATACACAAACAAGTTGTACCCCATTTAAAAAAACAACGTGCAAGTATGAACATTGACAAGAAATTAAAAACATTGAGAAAACAAATAGATGAGTAAAGAAACACAGCATTCCAATTTACGTTCAGCCAAAAAGGTTAAAAAAGACGAGTTTTATACTCAACTTACTGACATTAGTAAAGAAATGAAGCATTACAAAAATCATTTCAAGGACAAAGTAGTTTATTGTAATTGTGATGACCCAAGAGTTAGTAATTTCTTTCACTTCTTCTCGTACAACTTTGAAAAATTAGGACTTAAAAAACTAATAACCACTTGTTATAAAAGCCAAAGTATGGACTTGTTTAGTGAAAGTGATTCTGAACAAGCAATCTATTTAGAATATGATGGAGACAAAAACAACAATAATGTTCCCGACCCAGAAGAAATTGGAATAGTTGAATTGAAAGCAGATGGCGATTTTAGAAGTGCCGAAAGTATTGAACTGTTAAAGCAAGCCGACATTGTTGTTACAAATCCACCTTTCTCATTATTTAGAGACTTCGTTTCACAATTAGATGAACACGATAAAAAGTTTGTGATTATTGGTAACGTGAACGCAATAACATACAAAGAAACGTTTAGACTTATTAAAGACAATAAACTTTGGTTAGGGGCAAGTATTCATAGTGGCGATAGAGAATTTGGAGTACCTGATGATTATCCACTTACTGCGGCAAGTTCTCGAATTGACGAAGATGGCAACAAGTTTATTAGAGTTAAAGGAGTGCGTTGGTTTACCAATTTAGACTATAAAGAAAGGCACGAAGATTTAATCCTTTATAAAAGCTACACACCTGAAGAATTTCCTACTTATGATAATTATGATGCAATTAACGTAAATAAGACAAAAGACATTCCGTTGGATTTTAAAGGCGTTATGGGAGTTCCTATAACATTTTTAGATAAATATAACCCTGACCAATTTGAAATTTTAGGTTTATCCGCTTCTGCGGGTTACGACAAGGAAATCGTTGGAATCCCATTTAAAGGAGTAAAAGATGCAAGACCGATTGTAGATGGCAAAGTTACTTATGCAAGAATTTTCATAAAGAATAAAAAAATATGAATATAGAACTTAAAGAAATTACTGTTCGTGAACTAACCAAAGGTTATGAAGACAACGAAGAAGGTGGCGTAATTGGATTCGGTGGTAAGTTGGACATTCGACCACCATATCAACGCGAATTTATCTACAAAGACCGTCAGAGAGATGCTGTAATCGATACAATTACCAAAGATTTTCCTTTAAACGTAATGTATTGGGCAGTTCGAGAGGATGGCAACTTTGAAGTCATTGATGGACAACAAAGAACAATTTCTGTTTCTCAATTTGTAGAAGGCGATTTTGCATTCAATAATAGATTCTTCCACAATCTTCAAAAAGACGAACAAGAACAAATATTGGATTACAAACTAATGGTCTATCTGTGCAGTGGCACAGACAGTGAAAAATTGGAGTGGTTTAAGACTATCAATATTGCAGGAGAAAAACTAACAGACCAAGAATTACGAAATGCAGTTTATTCAGGTTCTTGGGTTTCAGATGCAAAAAGGTATTTCAGCAAAAATGGTTGTGCTGCATATGGTTTGGGTGGAGATTATATGACAGGTTCGCCAATTAGACAAGATTATTTAGAAACAACAATAAAGTGGATAAGTAATGATGCCATTGAAAGTTATATGGCTAAAAACCAGCACGAACCAAATGCAAACGAACTTTGGCTTTATTTTCAAGCAGTAATTAGTTGGGTTAAAGCAGTTTTTCCAAAGTATCGTAAAGAAATGAGCGGTATTCAATGGGGAGATTTATACAACGAATTTAAAGACCAAAAATACGACTCGAAAAAACTTGAAACAGAGATAACCAAGCTGATGATGGATGAAGATGTTCAGAACAAAAAGGGTATTTACACTTATGTATTAACTCGAAAAGAAAAGTATCTAAACATTCGTGCTTTCAGTCCAAATCAAAAACGTGAAGCCTACGAAAGACAAAAAGGTATTTGTGTAGTTTGTAAAGAACATTTTGAACTAAACGAAATGGAAGCTGACCATATTGACCCTTGGCATTCAGGCGGTAAAACAACAGCGGAAAATTGCCAAATGTTGTGTAGAGAAGATAATCGAAGAAAAAGTGGAAAATAAAAAACGGGGTACAACAATGTATATAAAAAATAGGCGAAACAGTACTAAATTCAAGGCTTTCGGCTCGTATCAAACTTTGTGCTTAACCGAAAGTTTTGTGCTTCGAAATCGCCTACTTTTCATATACTAACCGTTAGCAAAAACTGGCGGAAAAGTTAATCGAAAAGCAATAGTTCTCTATATAAACATTTTGTTTTTAAATTTAGAAACTCAAAAAACATAGAAATAAGCGGAAAAATCTTGCATTTAAAAAATACTGAAAAGAATATAGCAAAAAAATATTGTCGGAATTTTGCAAGTTTCGGAGTTGTAAAACGCTGGAATATTCTAAAGCTACGAAAAACATAGATTGCGGAATTGAGCACTTTCGGAATTGAATTTGTTTGCGGAATTTTCTCTCAAACTCTAAATGTAGAAAACTGAATAAAATAAAACACGCATTTGCTAACACCTTGTATGGAAAAATTGCTACATTTAGCTAAACTAAAAGTTTGTTGCTCTTTTGCAAACTTCTGAATTTCCGCTGGAAATTCCTCGTTCACAAAACCGCAACTTTCAATACAAAACAACGTTAGGTGCAAGCTAAAAAAAAAGCCAACCGCACAAAACAAAGAGTGCCGAAAAGGCACACATTGTTTTTTTTGCCAACGCTCTGAATAATATTAACTTTGAGAAAAATGATAAAATAAATATGAGCCTATTTCAGAACTCTGTTCTAAACAAATATTTGAAAGGATTAGAGTCCGAAAAAGTTAATGAAGCTTACGCAAGATTTACAAGCCACTTCCATAATCCGACCATTCAAGAAAACATTCGAAATTCCAAAGAGGAACAGTATCAAGGCGAATTTTTGATTGACCTTTTTGTAAACGTATTCGGATACGTAAAAAACCCAACGCCTGATTTTAATCTAACAACGGAATTAAAAAACATAAAAGGCTCGAAAAAGACAGATGGAGCAATTCTAAAAGGCGAAAAAGCACTCGCAGTAATTGAGCTAAAAGGAACAAACACAACCGATTTAAGCAAAGTAGAAACCCAAGCTTTTGGATATAAAAACAATCAACCAGGTTGTAATTATGTAATTACTTCCAACTTTGAGAAGTTGCGTTTTTACATTGACAACGCAGTAGATTTTGAGGAATTTAACTTATTCCAACTAACCAAAGAACGTTTTGCAACACTTTGGCTTTGCCTTTCGTCTGAATATCTTTTAAAAGACATTCCGAAAAAGATAAAAGACGAATCTTTAACGCAAGAGGAAAACATTACCAAAAAACTTTATAAAGATTACGCTTCATTTAGAAATGAGATTTTTGATAGTATTCAAAACGAAAATCCAGAATACGACAAATTAACTTTATTCAAGAAAACTCAAAAATTACTTGACCGTTTTCTATTTATCTTTTTTGCAGAAGATAGATTATTACTTCCGCCAAATTCAATTCGTTCAATCGTAAATCAATGGACTGATTTGCGAGATAAATATGACGAATATTTTCCTTTGTACGACCGATTTAAAAAGTATTTCGGCTATATGAATACTGGACATAAAGGAATGCAACACGATATTTTCGCATATAATGGAGGTTTATTTAAACCAGATGAGATTTTAGACAAAATCAAAATAAATGATGACTTACTATACAAACACACAGTTAACTTAAGCAACTACGATTTTGAAAGTGAAGTAAGTGTAAATATTCTTGGGCACATTTTTGAACACTCGTTAAACGATATTGACGAAATACAAGCAGAAATACAAGGAGTCTCAACTGACCAAAGCAAAACAAAACGAAAAAAAGATGGTGTTTTTTACACACCAAAATACATTACCAAATACATTGTAGATAATACTGTTGGTAAACTTTGCGAAGAAAAGAAAAATGAACTTGACATTCAAGAAGCAGAATACGAGAAAGAACGCAAAGGAAGACAAAAAGCAACACTAAAAAAATTAACTCAAAAATTAGAAGATTATAGAAAATGGTTATTGCAAATTACCATTTGCGACCCAGCTTGTGGTAGTGGTGCTTTTCTGAACCAAGCTTTAGAATTCCTTATTACAGAACACAAATACATTGACGAATTACAAGCCAAACTTTTTGGAGACGCTATGATATTAAGCGAAGTCGAAAATGCGATTTTGGAAAACAATATTTACGGAGTAGATATAAATAATGAAAGTGTTGATATCGCCAAACTTTCTCTTTGGTTGAGAACAGCACAAAAAGGTAGAAAGCTTACTTCTTTAAATAGTAATATTAAATGTGGTAATAGTTTAATTGATGACCTAAATGTAGCAGGAGACAAAGCATTTAATTGGCAAAAAGAATTCCCAAAAGTTTTTGAAAAAGGTGGCTTTGATGTAGTGATTGGAAACCCACCTTATGTGAATGTAGAACTAATGCCAAAGGCTGATAAAATATATTATCGTGAAAATTATAAAACCTTTTTTAAGCGCTCGGATTTATTCAGTCTGTTTTTAGAATTGGCTACGAACAAGCTTTCTAGCAATGGTTATATATCTTATATTATTCCATCTATTATTCTCAATAATTTATCTTACAAACATACGAGAGAGAATATTTTATCTAACCATTGGTTATCCGAAGTTTGTTATACAGGTAATAAAGTTTTTAAAGATGCAACCGTAGATACAACGATACTAATATTAGATAAAGCTAATCGACACACAAAGATAAATTTGATAGAGGCAATAGATTTTTTTCAGCCTCAAGCACAACAAGTTGAATTGGATTATTTTAAAAAATATGACAACAATATAAGCGTTGGCAACGCTTCCACTAATTTAATTACAGATAAAATTTTTATAGATGACTTTCAAGTGGCTGAAGACTATTTTCAAATTTTTCAAGGTGTTGTTACCGGAAATAATGATGCCTTCATTTTTGATGATATCGATTCTGCCAAAGAAAAGGGAATCGAACAAGATTTATTAGTTCCAATGTGCCACGGCAGAGATATTTCCAAATGGTCAATTTCGTATAAACGAACATTATGCTATTTAAATAATGATTATGAAATTGAAAATTATCCAAAGACTAAAAATTGGTTACTGAATTTTAAAGATAAGCTAGAAACAAGACGTGAATGTAAAAATGGTGTCATTCCTTGGTTTTCACTTCAATGGCCAAGAGAAAAAGAATATTTCAAACAAAAACCGAAAATACTCATTCAAAACACACGAAATGAAAGGTTGAGACCAAGAATTGTTGCCACAATCGATAATGATGGCATATATGGTACTCAAGGTCTTAACTTTATTATTGCAAAAGGTGAATATGATATCTATTCATTTTTAGCATTACTCAATTCCAGATTGATTGATTATTTGTTTATTACCAAGTTTTTAAATCTTGCAATTAAAGCTGACTATCTTAAAAAATTGAGGTTTCCAGCATCAATATCTGAATATAATTTAAGCGAAAAGGCACAAAATATGTCCTTCTTAACTGAAGAATTGAATACTTGTGTAAATAACTTTATTGATTTATTCCAAGCAAAATTTTCATTAGATAAAATTAGTAACAAACTGAAGAAATGGTATGAATTAGATTTTGGCGGTTTTTTAAAAGAATTAAAGAAGAAAAAAGTATTATTGAGCTTAAGTGAAGATGCTGAATGGATGCAGTATTTTAACGAACAAAAACTAAAAGCAGAAATATTAAAAACAGAAATAGACAAAACCAACAGAGAAACAGACCAAATGGTTTATGAATTGTACGGATTGACAGAAGATGAAATAAAAATAGTGGAAGAAGCCACAGCATAAGCCATACACATTTGCGATTCGCTCAAGTCAACACTAAAACAAAAATTGCAACGATTAAAAAAATATAAACTGATGGAAGCATTAAAACAACAAATAGAAAAAAGTCGTAAAATTTTTTCTGCAAAGATGCTTTATTGTGAAACCGATGACGGAGATACTCTTATGTGTTCAATCAACCAAGCATTTGGCGAGTTTCACAAAAACGGACATAATTGTTTGGGTTGCAACCTTCAAGAAGATGTTGATTGGATTGAATCTTTTTTATTACAAGCAGAGGCAAAAAATTATTTTGTTGCAGGTATACATATTGAGTATTTTTTCAAAACATACTTATTTCATCTTTACCTGCTCACAGAGAAAATTTTTGAAATAAAGAAAATCATCGGACTTCCTTTATCTTATAAAGAAAATGAATTTGAAATTTTCAGGACTATAAAACTTTGGTCGAATTTTTTTAAGCATCCAAAAGCTTTTATACTAACTCATCATCCTAAATATTTCTTTGATAACGACTTGGAGGTAATAGAGAAATTGGGGAAAAATAATGATAATAAGATTATAGATTTAAAATTTATCAAAAAATACTATAGTGGCGAAGACCAGAACAAATACAAGAATTTAACAGGAGAATTACGAAATAACATCAACGTAAAAGTGATAATTCCTTCCATTGACATCTTGACAAAGGATTTTTGTAATGCTTGTGCGATTTTTATTGAAGTTATTAAAGAAAATAAAGCATATAAAGAAATATTAAATGATTTGACAACTCTCAAAAATTATTTCGATTACGAATTAGATATAGAATAAAATGCCAACGCTAAAAGCCATACACATTTGCAATTCGTTACAGCCACCACACAAGCCAAAAATTGCAAAAGAGTATGTCTTGCCAACGCTAGCAAGTTTGCGGAAAGAAAAGCCAGACACCTAACAATGTATAAAAAACATAGGGCGTTTGTGCTAAACCGAAAGGTCTGTGCATATTAATGAAGTCCGCTAAATGATAAACTGAAACGATAGTGCTTATTTACTGCCCTACGTTTCTTATACTAGACGTTGTATGCCATTGTAAAAAAAGTAAATTAATTAAAATATTGTTGATGATTTAGGCATTGACTATTAAGAACATTTTTAAATAATAAGAACATGGAATTTAGACAAGATACCCAACCCTTTGAAA
>Ga0222644_1000033_pt1 | contig 88286 bp, 81 predicted proteins | sample AntAcemetagen291_FD_179800 | JGI IMG/M metagenome (GOLD analysis project Ga0222644, IMG submission 179800) | Saline water microbial communities from Ace Lake, Antarctica - #291 | ecosystem: Environmental > Aquatic > Non-marine Saline and Alkaline > Saline | place: Antarctica: Ace Lake...
GGATTTGCCTGTACTTTTACTTTTTTCTACTTGTAATCCTCCTTGGACAATCAATATATTGAATGATTCTCCATTTTCTTTTTCAATCGTTTTGTAATCCGTAATCGTTACCATGGTTTTAATTATTTAAGATTAATAGGTAGGGACTATTCCCAACCATTAAAAAGCATGGGGGTGATTTGTTAGTTACTAAGCACTGATTATTTTAGAAAAAAATTAAATAATTTTTTGAAATTTTGCATTAGTCATTTTAGGGTATCTTTTATCAGCGACACTATTCGGGAATTTTTTTAGGCTTACTTGTAAATTAATATTCAAAAAAGGTGGGTCATCGTTCTGTGATTCTGATAAGTAACCGTCTAGGAGTAAGTTTTGAAATTTTTCTTGCCCGTACAGTTGTTGATATTCAGTGAACATAATTATTTCCTTTTTGCCGATGGACGATAATTTAAAAAGGTTTAATGATGATTCATATTCTTTGAGAGCAAAAGAGTCAGCCATTTCCTCAAAGGTTTCGCAAGATTCTTTGTATAACCTTGAAAGGTTTTGGATATTAATTATTTCTTCTGAATCATCAAATAATAATAAGGCTTTATAAGATCTTAATATAACTAAGAAGTATTCTATATTATTCGCTGGATCAATATACCGATATAGCCCTTGGAAAGGAAAGTACCTTGAAAGACCTTTCTGATTTTTATTAAATGGAACTGTGTAATCCTTTTTTGAATTATGTTCATCCATTACTGCATCATAAATCTTTTGATCTTTCTCTTTAGCTCGTGACATCACGATAATGACCAACACAATACATACAATTGATAAAAAGGTTATCATAAATCAGTTATTTAATGAATTGTAATAATAGTTATTCTTGCTAATAAAATTTCGACATTTGTTCACTTACTTGCTTTTTCAAGATCTTTCCATAGCTTTGTTCTGTTATAGTTATGCTGGAATGGCCTAAAAGTTTTTGCACTACTTCCATCGGCACATTATTGTATAGTAAAACGGTAGAAGCAAAAGTTTTCCTAGCAGTATGATGCGTTACTCTTTTTTCTATGTCAAGAATAAAGGCAATTTCTTTCAAATAGCTGTTAAACCTTTGATTTGATATTTTTGGAAAACCGTTATTCTCATAGAATTCTAAACTTTTCATTAGTTGTTCTGCTTTAGGCAACACAGGAACAGATACTTCATTAGATGTCTTTTCTCTTACAATACAAATCCAGTCCTTACCATCAAATCCTTTTTGAATATGAGAGAGGTTAAGTGCTGTCATCTCTGCATAAGCTAATCCACTATAACAACAGAAAACAAAGAGTTTGCGGACTTTTTCTAATCTGCTTTGGCTTAAAGGAGTTTCCTCAAATAATTTTAGTTCCTCAGTATTTAGAAAAACAACCTCATTCTTTACTGTCTTTACTTTATGAGAGCTAAAAGGATCTATTTTAATTAAACCCTGACTAGCCGCAATTCTAATCGGTTTTCTAAATCTTTGTAATGATTTATTTATAGTAATTTGTTTTTGATTTTTGCTCACCTTAAGCCAATATTCAAATTCCTCTATAAATGTTATATTGAGTTTTTTTAATGATACGTCCTTCCCGTATTTGGACTGTACGAATTCTTTTAAGTGCTGATTATTATACATATATTTCTTCCAAGTAGATAGTTTTAAATCCTTACCTATTAGGTCTTCCAGATTCTTTATGTACTTCGCATAGTATTCACAAACTCCATAAGACTCTCTTTCTGGACGGTTATTATATTTATTATAGACATTGTTAAGAGTGAAATCATTGTCTTTTAAATGCAGTTCTAGTTCTATTTTAAGTAGTTTGCTAGTGATGGAATGTATAAGTCCATTTGTGGTGTAATAATCCATGTCTGTTGTTCTAACAGCTTGTAGTTCTTTGTCCCAGTCTGCTGGTTTAATAAACATACCAGTGGAGAATTTCTTAGCTTTCTTATTATAGGATATTTTACAGTAAATGGGACAGGTTCCTCTGTTATTCACTTTGCTTATTACAACAAAGAATCTGATGTAAAGTTTTGTGTGTTTCATGTCTTAATTATTTAATGGTTAATAATTTGACACAATACGGGATAGGTGACCAACTTTTTATTTATAGGCGACCATATAGGAGACCAAAAGCTAGTCTAATAGGTTCTTTAATTAAATAGAAGTAAATTTAACAGCTTGATTATAAGGCATAAAAAAATCCCAACCATTTCTGATTGGGATTTTGCTCCTCTTCTTGGACTCGAACCAAGGACCCTCTGATTAACAGTCAGATGCTCTAACCAACTGAGCTAAAGAGGACTGTGATATACACAAACTCAAGCTATTTACTTAAGCGATGGCAAATTTACTATGTTTTTTATTTGTGGCAAACTTTTATATGAAAAATATAATTATTTCTTAAAGAAATTACCCAAACAATGCCTTAAACAGGTCATTTCCATTAGCATAGAGCATCAAGGACAGGAGTATAATGATTCCTGTGATTTGTGCTCTTTCTAAAAACGCATCTCCTGGCTTGCGACCCGTAATGATTTCATATAATAAAAACATGACATGACCACCATCTAATGCTGGAATAGGCAAGATATTCATAATGGCAAGTATAAAAGATATAAAAGCTGTAGTTGCCCAGAATGCTGTCCAATCAAAGGTGTCCGGATACAACTTTGCAATAGTTCCAAAACCGCCTAACTGACTCGCGCCTTTTGCTGTAAATACATACTTGAATTGGACTATATAATCATGCATGGTCCAGTATCCTTGAGAAATCCCTTCTGATATACTTTCACTTAAAGTATACTGCCTTCTTTCTACAGTTTGGTATGTTGGATCTGTAGGCTTCTTGGTAAAACCTAATATTTTAGGCTCATCTACAGTTTTGGTGAAGAAAGAGAACGTTGTTTTCTCTACGGTAGAAAAGGCAGTTTCTTTTTCATATTGTGTGCCTTTATATTCCCATACCACTTGAAAAGGTTCTCCATGAGTCACTTTGTGATTTATAGCATAGGAGTAGTCTGTGTTATAGTTGATGGGATGTCCAGCGACAGATAAAATTTTTGACCCTGCTTGCATACCTATACGATCTGCTTTTGATCCTTTTTTAATGTTACCTGCGGTAAATGGAAACCTAGGTTCTAAGGACGATTTAACACCAGCTTCAAATATCCTACTACCCATATCTTCTGGAATAGAAACAACTACGTGTTCACTATCTCTTAAAACAGTTACTGTTTTAACATCTCTAAAAATAAATCTATGATTGAGTGATGGGGCATAAGCAATGGTATCCTTATCAAGAAGAAGAATTTTATCCCCTTGAACAAAACCTACTTCTTCTAGAGTTTCTGGGAAACCGAAGCCATATTTAAAGTCATCACCTTGAGCATTATTCGTCCCATTAAAAGAAATAAGGCAAATGTAAATCACAAATCCAACCACTACATTTACAAACACTCCTCCTAACATGATGATCAATCGTTGCCACGCGGGTTTAGATCTAAACTCCCAATCTTTAGGTTCTTGGGCCATTTGCTCTTTGTCCATGCTTTCATCGATCATCCCAGAGATTTTCACATAACCACCTAATGGCAACCAACCTATTCCGTAAATGGTTTCTCCTATTTGCTTTTTAAATAGAGAATATTTGATATCAAAAAACAAATAGAATTTTTCTACGCGGGTTTTAAAAAGTCGAGCAGGAATAAAATGACCCAACTCGTGCAATACGATGAGTAGGGAAAGACTCATTAAAAAATTGATGGCTATAACTAGATATGGATGCATTGATGTTTTAAGTTTAAAGAGCGCAAAAATAGGTCATTCATGACAGTTTGCATAATAGGTATTGAGAATTAGAGTACAACCAGTTTCTTTGTCTGTACTCCTTTATTTGTGGAGAGTTGAATCAGGTAAATACCGCTGGTAGTTGGAGCTGTAAAAATCATGTTAGGGTAATTATTATTAAGGTCTTTGTAATTCAAAATAACTTTTCCATAAAGGTCGTAAATTATAAGATGTATTACATCGGTGTCTTGAGTAATCACTTGAAAATTACTAGAGGTTGGGTTTGGGAATACTATAAATTCCGCTTTCGCGAAAGCGTCACTTAAATCAAGTGTAGTCGCATTATTCTTGCTTATGGTTTCTATATCTGGATCGATCTCCACAGTTGCTGCGATAAAAGGAAGGCTTACGTTAAAAGTTTCATTAAGCTGGTCAATGTTTAAGTTGATCCATTGTTCTTGACCATTTGTTCCTGTAATTTTTATAGGGAGGTTCACCTCAAATAAACTTACGGAAGAATGACTAGGCAGCTGTTGATAAACAATGTGGATACCGTTCGGTATCTGATTCCACTCTAAGTTATGTTGTGGGTATCCTTCTCCGTAAATCCAGTCGTCAAAAAACTCTGTTAAGTTTTGACCGCATGTAGATTCTGCTATGGCTTGAAATTGTGGTGTTTTTGCATAGTTAAATGCCAGTTGAGGATCGTTAAGGTAATTTTGTAGTGTTTGCTTGAACTCAGTGTCCCCTACTTTTTTACGCAACATGTGCAGTACCATAGCGCCTTTATTATAGGATAAATTGCCGTTAAATACTCGACTTACATTTAAGGTGTCTACTGCGGGCACATAAACGCTGCCGTCTAAAGGTGTAGTTGCTCTGTTATTTGCATTGTTGCGCCAGGATTTAAAACCGCTCGCTCCGTCTAAGTGCTCAACTGTCATTCCTGTTAAATAAGTGGCAAAACCCTCATTGAGCCATATATCTTGCCAGCTGCCACAGGTCACTTTATTACCATACCATTGATGGGCGAGCTCATGAGCTATCAAACCACGACTGAAATTACCCATAAAACTTATAGTAGTGTGCTCCATACCGCCGCCCCAACCGAATTGTGCATGACCGTATTTTTCACTTCTATACGGATATGGACCGAAAGTGTTTTCAAAGAAATTCATAATAGGAACGGTAACGGCAGTACTTGCTTGTGCCGTAGCGAGATCTTCCGGATAGACGTAATTATCTATAGGTAAGGCCGTTGCACCGCTTCCTACTACATCTGTATATTTTACATAGTTGGTTACCGCAATAGCTATAAGGTAAGCAGGAATGGGGTAATTGTGCTGCCATCTGAATCTTTTTCCAGTGGCAGTCGTTGTTTCAGAAATGAGTAACCCATTAGAAACCCCTGTGTTTCCAGCTGGTGTATGAATGATAACCTCTGTATGATCAATTTTATCAGTAAGGTCTTGTTTACACGGCCACCAGGCTTTGGCACCATAGGGTTCTGAAAGTGTCCATATAATTCCTGTATTATTATGAGTGGTTTGTGCAAAACTACCGAAACCACTCGCAATAGGATTCCCACTATAAGTGACACTTAGACTGTCTAAAACTCCATTGTTTTGAATTGCTGGAAGATCTATTACCAGTTCATCATTACCGTTATTTAAAAAGTTCAGTGGCACACCTCTTTGCGTTACCTGGCTCACAATCATGTTAGAAGCTAAGTCAAAAATCACTTCGTCTATATCGCCCACAGCCTCAAAATATGAAGTTGTCGTGCCAGAAATACGAGCAACATCTGGATCTGTATCTAGTTCTAGGCGTACATATTTAAGATCATAATTTGCAGTGGATTGGTTTATGGTGCGTGAATTCGGATGTAGTAAAGTAGATTTTAAAAGACAGGCCTCAACGCCTTCTTGTGAATAGGTCGGTGGTGTTTGTTGTGACTCCGCTTTTTCGAAAGCGAGAACAGAAATCACTAAAATCATTATTTTAAACTTGTTCATTGAGTGAGTATTTCTAGTAAGGAAAGTTAAGAAACATTCACCAATAAGATAGTAACCAATTATTCGGTTGTAATTTTGTAAAAAAGTATCACAAATGCTAGAATTCCTAATCAAAAATAAGTGGCGCGCTTTATTTATGGTCATTCTCTGTGGTGGAATAATGGCTGCTTTTCAGTACGCACTTACCCCAGAAAAGACACTTGCTATTCTCCAGCCAGATAAATTTGATCCTACGCTGGTAGATGACTCCATGCTTTTTGTAAAAAAGTATCACAAGATAGCTCCTTTTGAATTATTGAATCAAAATGGAGATACGATAACGCAACAAGATTATACAGGTAAAATATACGTGGCCGATTTTTTCTTTACTACATGCCCTACGATATGTCCTGTAATGACTAAAAACATGCTATTGGTTCAAGAAGAATTCAAAAATGATCCAGAAGTAATGATACTTTCCCACAGCGTTACTCCAGAAATAGATTCTGTACAGGTACTTAAAAAGTACGCCATTAAAAAAGGGGTGCTGGATAGAAAATGGAATCTGGTAACTGGAGACCGCAAGCAAATTTATGACCTCGCTCGTAAATCTTATCTGGCGGCAAAAGAAAATAAGTATGGTGGAGAATATGCGTTGATCCACACAGAGAATTTCTTGTTGGTAGACAAAGAAGGTAGATTGAGAAGTCGCTCTTATGACGGCACGAGTGAAGAAGATGTGCAGCAACTTATAGAAGATATTTATATTTTAAAAGATATATATACCGCACAAAGTCATTCATCTAATTAAAATGCCTTCCGTTTTTTTAATGGTTTAGCTGTTTTTTTGATATTTTTCTAATTTGTAGGTACGTTTGCAGTTATTACAATTATCATGAAAAAAACAGTACTTTTCTTAGCATTCATATTTACGGTAGGCACCTCTCTAGCACAAACAGAGTCAGAATTAAGGGCGTTGAAAAAGGTAAAGAATGATTCCATAGCTCAAATTCAATCAAGAGTAAATGCTATCCAATCAAAAATTGATGCCCTTCCAGGATGGAAAAAAGCAGTTTTTGGTACCCTAGGTGTGAATCTGTCCAGTTTTGATAATTGGTATTCCCAAGGGAGCGCAAATGTTTCTTCTGGGAACATAGGGCTTACTGCAAATGCTTATGCAAATCTGAGGCAATCAAAATACTTTTGGAGGAATTCATTAAATGTAAACTTAGGTTGGGTGAAATTTAATGATGAAGATGATCCAACTGATGATAGCAGCTTTCAAGAAGCAACTGACGTATTTAACATCACCTCTCTTTACGGATATAAATTAAATGAAAAAGTAGCAATTTCTGCATTAGCAGAATACCGGACTACTATTCTTAGTAATTTTAATGATCCAGGTTATCTCGATATAGGGGTAGGTGGTACATGGACTGTCGTTGAGAATTTAGTAGTTGTATTCCACCCTTTGAACTACAACCTTGTGATCGCAAATAATGATGCTGTTTTTCAATCTTCTCTAGGTGCAAAAATTGTTGCAGATTATACAAGGACAATAGGTAAAGTGAGTTTTAAAACAAATCTGTCTTCGTTTTACAGTTATGACAGCAGTAATTTTTCTAACTATACTTGGATCAACTCATTTGGTTATACCCTATGGAAAAACATAGGTGTCGGATTTGAATTTGGGATAAGAGGGAATAAGCAAGAAGCATTGAACTTTGAAAATAATAATCTTGCAATGGGTGCCACTCCATTTACGTTTGATACTGTTGATAACAAGCTACAGTCTTACTATTTAGTAGGCCTGAATTACAAATTTTAAGAAGATACCTAACTTAGTTACTTAACAAAAAGCTTTCCATTTTTAGCGAGTCTTTTTTATGCTTGCAATTGATTTTTTTAAGTAAGTAAAAGTATTAGCTTATGTATATCAACAAGCTTTATCTTCAGTTCTAAGACCGCACTGCTTTTCCGTCTTCGCTTCTACCAAGTGAAACTCACCGGTACATCTTGAAATAAGCTTTTATAAATAAGATGAGTAGATTTATAGATTTTATTTCACTTCCTTAAGTGGCAAAATTGATGTTGCCGAAGTGGATGGACAATGGAAACAAATATGGAAACCTTCTCCCAGCTGCAAAACCCATTTGCTCGCTCGCTCGCCGCCCTCGTAGCTCTCCTGTTTTTGCAATATTGAAAAAGGAAACGGCTTTTAGTTTTGACTATGTATCGCTCCATGCAAATAAACCCCTGCCTTTAAGAAATATGTTTCTTATGCTGTTCTTGTCACAATTAATGAAGTCAGTAGTATTTTCAATAGAGCTGCTCTAATTGCATTGAAATTTGAAATTTGCCATTTAATTTCTGCTCTTTTTGTCCAAAGGTAACATCTTATTACGCGCAGATTTTGCAATAACAAGTCTGCTCAATTCAAAGAAAAATTATTAAGAATAGGTAGGAGTAAGTAGAAGAGTTGTTCCAGTCCAAATTCCACCCGGGATGGTTTTTTGTATTTGACAATAGCTTCATATTCTGTGTGTCAGTCTTTTAATTTGCTGCATCTAGGGCTATCGATTATAGGTCTCTTGAGATTTCAAGCTTTATACCAGCGTAAGTATTGATTCTATAATCTTACAGCCATCTGTTTTGTGTATACCTAAGCAAGTGGTCTATTCTCTTTAATCAAAGACCGCGCTCTTTTTTAGAGATACGTTCTTCTTCTTCAGGCGTAGTAATTTCATTGTTTTCTAGCCTGAAGTTACCGAAGTTATATGTAAAACCTAAACTTACTGTTCTTGTTTCTGGTAAGGCCAGGTAATTATTATCTTGATTCAGATAACGGGTATCCATTCGTTGATTTTGAGTGCTAAAAATGTCATTAAAAGCCAGAGTTAATTGTGCTCTTCTTTTCCAAATGCTTTTATTAAAACTGACATTAGTGACAAAAGAACCGCCCCATTCGTAAGTTCCAAAAAGAATACTGGATAAGTAACTCACATCTACATCCATGGATAATGTTCTATCTTCTGACATATTGAATCTATTAAAAGAGTTCAAATAAAAGCCAGTGGTAGAAGTCACCACATCCACATTTCCAGACTGGATGGCTTTGGTTTCATTTTCCATGTAGAATAAACTAGCACTTACTCCTGTGTACCAGCTTCTATTTATATATTGATAAGTTGCTAGGTCGATGCTATACTGAAGTTCATAATTTAAATTGATACTTTGAATGTTGAGCGTGTTGTTCGTGTTATTTTGAAAAGGCACATCGCTTAATAAATCTTTTGTATATAAAAAATAGGTGTCTATAAACCAAGTGTTTTGATGGTTCCAGCTCAATGTAAACTTATTATTAAAAGAGGGTTGTAAATTAGGATTTCCTGTATTAAAATTGAAATCATTTAAAAAGGTGCTGAATGGATTCAAATCACTATAACGAGGACGGTCTATGGTTCTTTTGTAACTTAAAGTGTAAGAATTATTTTCATTCATTTGATGGGTAAGGGCAAGATTAGGGAATAATTCTAGATATTCCTGAGTGTTTACCTGTCCTAAAGATTGAGAATCTCCTTCCACATCGGTCTGTTCCACACGTAAACCAGCTGCGAGTGACCATTTCTCCCAACTGCGGTCTATTTGAGCATAGGCGGCAAAAATATTTTCTTCATAAAGAAAAAGATCAGATAATGCTGGATTTAGGGTAGAACCGCTATTTGTGTTAAAGAAATTTTGCGAACTGGTAGAGGATACATTAGAGAATTTTAAACCACTGCTAAAATCATAACTCCCTATCGCAGTGATAAAATCCAACTTTGCCGTGTAAATATCAATCTCCTGAAAAGTATCCGTTAAAAAACTGTTTGTTCCCGTGGTGGTTTGATCGTTATTAAAAAACCTTGTGCTTAAGTCTTGAAGTTGATCACTATCTGTGAATATATAATTTCCTTGAAGCGTTAAGGAAGCACCTTCTTCATTAAGAACATGTTGCCATTGTGCATTTGCAAAACCATTAGTTCGGTTCTTTTCAAATTGTGAATTGGCATTAAAACCAGTAAACATTGTTGCCCCTTCTTGAAGAACAAGCGTTTCGTTTTGATAGGTTACATCGTTATTTTGATTGGTACTGAAATTACCAGAGAAGCTCAAAGAATTTCTTTCATTTACGGTAATATCAACAATAGTATTAAAGTTGTGCGCTGCACTGCGATCTATTTTTTCTAGTTTTGTGAACCAGCGCTCTGATCGGGAGCCGTCTGGATTAAAGAAACCTATTCGTGCATCGTCTAATTTGAAATCTTTTCTAGGATTGTAATTATAATTTGAATAAACATTGAGCCAGTTGTTTTTATAAAAATGCGAGGAACCTAATTGATATTTAGTAAAAGTGCCTTGCGTCCATTGCCCGCTTACATTTCCTTTATAGCCCAGAGAGATCCCTTTGGAAGTATTGATGTTGATCACTGCAACACCTTCTGCATCATAACTCGCCGGTGGATTTGTTATTACTTCAACACTTTTAATATTATCAGCACTATAACCGCGCAGCAAAGCACTCAATTCATCACTTGTTAAGTACACTCGCTTGTTATTAATGTAAATCACTGCGGGGGAATTTTGAACCATATAAGTTCCTTCCATTTCAAAAATTCCAGGAGTCTTTTTCAATAGGTTTTGAGTGTTTCCTGTGCTTAAAACGGTGTTTTCTACATTAAAAACCAGTCGGTCTGCTCTTTTATCTATCGTAGGTTTGCTGGCTGTAATAAGAATTGCATCTAGTTCTTCTGTATTTTCTTCCAGAAGGATAGAGCCTATATCTTTAGTTTGATTTAAAGTTAGCTTTTGCGAAAGTGGGACATACCCCACGGAAGAAATCTGTAAGGTGTAATTTCCATTGGAGCAATCTGGGATCTTGAATTGTCCTTTTAAGTCTGTGTAAGAGGCTTTATAAAAAACACTATCAGGCATTTTAAATAAGACCACATTGCTGTACGCAAGTAGTTCCATCTTGCTATTGGAGACCCTTCCTGTAAGGTCATTTTGCGCAGTCGTACTAAGAACTGCAAGAACGATAAATAATGGGAAGCATTTCATTTATAACAATTTAACTAATAGCTAAAATACCAAAGATCATGAAAACTTCCCGTGATGTTTTAGATTATATTTGCACTCTATTGAAAGGACTATGAAGAATATACGTAATTTTTGTATTATTGCACACATTGATCACGGTAAGAGTACACTGGCAGACAGGCTGTTAGACGCTACACATACGGTTACAAAGCGTGAATCACAAGCTCAACTATTAGACAGTATGGATCTAGAGCGTGAGCGTGGAATAACTATAAAATCGCACGCGATACAAATGGACTATACAGCTCCAGATGGTCAACAATACATCCTTAATCTAATAGATACTCCTGGACACGTAGATTTTTCCTATGAAGTTTCTCGTTCTATAGCAGCTTGTGAAGGGGCACTATTAATTGTAGATGCGGCTCAAAGTATCCAGGCGCAAACTATTTCTAACCTTTATTTAGCTTTAGAAAATGACTTAGAAATTATTCCTGTATTAAATAAAATAGATCTTCCGAGTGCAAATCCAGAAGAAGTAACAGATGATATCGTAGATCTTTTAGGATGTGATCCTAGCGATGTTATTCCCGCCAGTGCAAAAACTGGACAGGGTATTCAAGAAATTCTTGACGCTATTATTGCAAGAGTTCCACCTCCTAAAGGAAATCCAGATGAGCCACTGCAGGCACTAGTTTTTGACTCGCAGTACAATCAGTTTCGTGGTGTAGAGACTATTTTTAGAGTAATAAATGGTTCTATTAAAAAAGGACAACGCATTAAATTTGTAGCTACTGGGCAAAGTTATTATGTTGATGAAGTAGGTACGTTGAAATTGAATCAAGTTCCTAAAAAAGAGATAGGGACTGGCGATGTTGGTTATCTTATAACAGGAATTAAAGAAGCCAAAGAAGTGAAAGTCGGTGACACGATCACAGATCATGCAAATCCTACCACAAATCCTATAGGTGGATTTGAAGATGTGAAACCTATGGTATTTGCTGGAATTTATCCTGTTGATACAGAAGATTATGAAGACTTGCGTTCTAGTATGGAAAAACTTCAGCTCAACGATGCTTCACTTGTGTTTGCAGCAGAAAGTAGTGCGGCGCTAGGTTTTGGTTTCCGTTGTGGATTCTTAGGAATGCTGCATTTAGAGATTATACAAGAAAGACTGGAACGAGAATTTGATATGACTGTAATTACTACGGTTCCTAACGTTTCTTATCATGCCTATACACACAAGAATCCAGATGAAATTCTTATTGTAAACAATCCAACTGATCTACCAGAGCCATCTAGCTTAAACAGAGTGGAAGAACCGTATATCAAAGCTACGATCATCACAAAATCTGATTTTGTAGGTAATGTAATGTCTCTTTGTATTGAGAAGCGTGGTATTGTAACAAACCAAACCTACCTTACTACAGAGCGTGTAGAGATGACCTTTGACATGCCACTTGCCGAGATCGTTTTTGATTTCTATGACAGATTGAAGACTGTTTCTAAAGGTTATGCTTCTTTTGATTACAATCCTATTGGAATGAGGGAATCAAAATTGGTGCGAGTAGATATCTTATTAAATGCTCAAACAGTTGACGCATTGAGCGCATTGCTTCATGCAGATAATGCTTACAACATCGGTAAAAAGATGGTGGAGAAATTACGTGAGTTGATCCCAAGACAGCAATTTGATATACCTGTGCAGGCAGCGATAGGCGCAAAAATCATCGCTCGTGAAACGATCAAAGCTTTGCGTAAAGATGTAACAGCAAAATGTTATGGAGGCGATATATCTCGTAAACGTAAGCTTCTAGAAAAGCAAAAGAAAGGTAAGAAACGCATGCGTCAGGTAGGAAATGTAGAGATTCCACAACAAGCATTTATGGCGGTTTTGAAATTGAATGATTAACTTATTTAAACCTATATTTTGAGTAATTTAATTTTGTAATTAAAATAAAAGTCAGAATCTTAGTTAGTACATGTTAACGCAATTATAACAAAAAAAGACCATCCCGTTCTGGGTGACCTTTTTCATTTGTCCAAAGATTACTCGCAAGTTGTAAGTTGTTGTAATGTTGATATATAAGTAGCGTAAGCTACGGTGGTATCTACACCTTGTACAAAGGCATTACCATTTTCACCCTCACATACTTCAACAGCAGGAACATCTATTCCTGCTATTTGATAAGCAGCACAAGTAACACAATCACTGATAGGATCATTAGCATCATCTGTAGAAGTACAGGAAGTAAAGCTGATAGCAGCTATAATGGCTAATGTTAAGATAATTTTTTTCATGTTGGTATTTTAAGTTAGCTTCGAAAACAGAAAGATATTGTTTAACAAATGATTAATTAAAATAATAATTTAAGGAAAATATCTCTAAACTTTTATAAAACAATCTATTCCACATAACATCATACATTTAAAAAATGTAGAAAAAAAGCGAGTTTGTAAAAATCCGACATCAATTAAATACCAGATTGTCGCAGTGTTATATATAGAATGAATTATAAAATATATACTAGATTATGCTTTCTCATAGGCCAGTACCTAAGTAAAAGTTAAAAGGGTTGTTAAAAAAAATGATGGGACCGAGGTATTCATGCAATCAGATGGCTTTATAACAAAAGGTGTTTTGTTTTTGCAATAACTTTTTTTATTACAATGTTTTTTCTTTTACACTAATCTCGCCAGTTTCTTTTTCTATGATCTCTTTACCCAAATAAGCAAGAATACTGCCTGCCTCAATTTCCATTTTGAGTGACATAGACGGCACAATATCGATCTTATGATCCTTTCTAATAAAGAGAGGTATTATATTATCATCTGTTTTAGTGATTTCTATCAACCCTTCAAAATGATCCTGAGATTTGATTTTGATCTCATGAATTTTACCATGGTGCCGTGCTACTTCCATCATATTTACATAATCATCTGTGGCAGAAAATAATCCAGAAGCTGGGTTTTTATTAGGGTTATTAACTTCATTTGAATGTACAAGCCTAAAGGCTCCGTTTTCTCCAAAACGATGACCAAAACTCTCAATTGCATATTCATTTATCTGTGAATTTCCAGTAAGCGCGATTAAAAATCCTATATTATTAAATTCTATATTATCAGAAAATGAATCGGAGTAAATGTCTGCCGTGAAGGCTTCAAGCCCTTGCTCTTTTGCGGTACGTACATTATTGATGTTGGAGTCAATTAAAACTATACTGCGCTCGTGCTGTTCGAGGTAAGAAGCGATAAGTCTAGCAAATTTTGAGGCTCCTATGATCATGATTCCATTAGATTTTTTGAGGAACACACCTACTATTTTTGCAAATAGTCGCGCTGTGGTTGCGTTGAGCAGTACCGTTCCTAAAACGATCATAAAAACCAAAGGGGTTATATATTCTGCTCCTTTAATTCCTTGCGCAACCAGCTTAGATCCAAAAAGTGAAGCGATACCAGCGGCAACTATACCGCGGGGTCCTACCCAGGAAATAAATAACTTCTCGTTGAGTTTCAAGCCACTATTAATGGAGCTTGCAAAAACCCCTAAGGGTCTAATAATAAACGCAATTATGGCAAATATAACGGCTGTTTCCCATCTGTAAATTAGATAAAGATCTTCCATATTTATATTTGCTGACAGCAATATAAATAAAATCGAAATCAATAAAACACTTAGAGATTCTTTGAAATATAATAATTCTTTAAGGTTGGGTAAGTTGATATTTCCTAAAACCATCCCCATGACTACAACAGATAAAAGACCGGATTCATGGGCAAAACTGTCACTCAGGACAAAAACGCCTAACACGGTAGCAAGAGTAAATACATTTAAGAGGTAATGCGGAATCAGTTTCCTTTTAATTGAAACAGCTAGCGCATGAGCAAATGAAAAGCCAAATGTAAAACCGAATAACACAATTTTACCAAATTCTATTAAAGCTACTTTAGTAAATTCGCCACCGGCACCAGCACTGATAAATTCAAAAACTAAAACCGCAAATAACGCCCCTATAGGATCGATTAAAATACCTTCCCATTTCAAAATGGAACTAACGTCTTTTTTAAGAGGTATATTTCTCAAAATAGGTGTGATTACAGTAGGACCAGTGACAATGATCAATGCAGAAAACAGCAGTGATATTTTCCAAGTTAATCCAAATATATAATGAGCAGCAACACCACCTCCCACAAAAGTGATAAGTACAGCAACAGATATTAATTTACCTATTACCGGTCCAGTATTCAAAATTTCATCCCGTTTTAAGGTGAGACCTCCTTCAAATAAAATGATGCTTATGGCTAATGAGACAAAGTAAAATAGACTATCTCCTGGGAAAATACCTTGAGAACCATTCCAAATGGGTTCGATAATTTTCAAACCATCTGCTGTAAATAGCGTAGCAATAGGGCCTACTAAAAGGCCTATGATTATAAGGGGTAATATAGCTGGGATTTTTAGTCTCCACGCCATCCATTGTGCTAGTATTCCTAATATGATGATTCCTGCTAATTCTAGCATAATTCTTAATTTTTATTAAAATTACGACCTTTTTAATCGGTTCTATTATTGTTCCGCTTCCGCGAAAGCGAAATAAGCCTATATTTATGACTTTTAACAAATATTAACCATTGAGTGATACTCCATTTAAAAACATAGCGATAGGAATCGCATTTTCTCCAACTCTAGAGGCAAACGTAAGTGAAGCAGCGAGGTTAACATGTATGATGGGAGCAAAGCTGTCTCTCATACACGTGGGAAAGGGAAACGCAGATAAAAAACAACTCATCGATACATTTATAGGGAATTGTGGACAAGAGCAACTATCTTATGAAGTGATCTTTAAGGAAGGTGATCCAGTTGAAGTGATACTAGAAACGGTTAAAAAACGCAACATAGACCTCTTGCTATTAGGAGCCTTGAAAAAAGAGAATTTTGTAAAATTCTACCTAGGCTCTATCGCTCGCAAAATCACGAGAAAAGCCATTTGTTCGGTACTCCTGATTACTAATCCTAGGGTAGAAAGAAAATCATGCAAAAATATGGTAGTAAGTGGTTTAAAAGGCGCGCACACAAAGCGTACCATAGAAACTGCTTTTTTTGTGGCGCATAGATTGGGCAGCAATCAACTGACCATTGTTGAGGAAATAGAACGACAAAAAGTATCTATTAAAGTTGATGATGACCAGAGTTTGCGCAAAGCAAATTTGTTACAAGAGAAATTAAAAAGGCAGGAAGAAACAAGAGTGCGCAGAATTTTAAGCCATATTCCTGAGGAGCATAAGAAAGATATTCATATAGAGACACAAGCCATTTTTGGACAACGAGGGTATTCTATAGGTCATTATGCTGAAATAGTACGCGCCGATCTACTAGTTATGAATGCCCCTCAGAAATCTAGTTTGCTCCATAGATTTTTCCCGCACGATTTGGAACATATTTTAAATGAATTACCCACTGATGTACTTATTATAAGATGACGAAAAAGAAAACACACATCAAAGGATTTTTTAAAGCATTACCTAAAAACATCTTTAGTGGTTTTGTGGTAAGTCTTATTGCTTTACCATTAGGTTTGGGCCTAGCAATGGCCAGCAATGCACCACCTATTGCAGGTGTGATAGCTGCTGTAGTGGGAGGAGTTGTAGTTTCTGTTTTAGGCGGCAGTCACGTGACTATTTCAGGGCCAGGTAATGGTCTGGTAGGAGTGATTTTAGTTGCTGTAGCCACTTTAGGCTTGAACGGTACTTATGCAGCTATTATATGCTCTGGGGCGTTGTTAACGCTTTTAGGTTTCTTAAGAATGGGAAAACTAGCAGACTTTTTCCCGTCTAGTGCTATTCAAGGAATGCTCGCGGCTATAGGACTTATTATTCTAGGGAAACAGTTTCATATCATGATGGGTAATGAAATGAAATTAGCAGGTAGTGTGGAGTACCTTATTGCTATTCCGTCTACTATTATAGGGGCTTTTTCCTATGACAATTCTGGTTTTACGTATGCTGCAACAGCTGGTATTCTTGCATTAGCAATTATGGTGTTTTATCCTAAAATAAGAAATAAATATTTTCATCTGGTACCAGCACCTATGTGGATTGTGCTGCTTTCGATAGGGTTTAGTTATTTTTATGAGTTGGTATTAAAGCAGCCCCATCCAGTAGACCCAAGTTACATGATTTCTGAGATTCCTACTGGAGCACAAATTATATCTGATATTCCTAAGCCAGATTTTAGTTTGGTAAATTCTTTTGGGTTTTGGGGTAGTGTTCTTGCAATTACCTTAATAGCCAGTATAGAATCCTTACTAAGTATTAAGGCGGTAGATCAATTAGATCCTCAAAAAAGAAGGTCTAATGTAAACAGAGATTTAAAAGCGCTTGGAATAGCTACTGTAGGAAGTGGTTTTTTAGGTGGTCTTAATGTAGTTGCTGTAATTGCACGTAGCTCTGTAAATGTCAATAATGGAGGAAGTAACCGTTCTTCCAACTTTGCACATGCCTTCTTTTTAGTGATCTTTATATTGCTTTTTAGCACGCAATTGACTCGCATTCCTTTGCCTGCGTTGATGGCTATTCTTGTGTATACAGGGTACAAACTTGCCTCTCCTAGAAATATAGCTAAGATTTTTAAAATAGGTAAAGAGCAACTTATTATTTTTTCTACAACGCTACTAGTGACGTTATTTGTGGGGTTGATCTCTGGGATTTTGGCAGGGGTATTCATGACCTTTTTCATTCATGTGATGATCAATAAAGATTTAGAGCTTTTTATCAAAAACTGGAGCAAACCTAATGTGTTGATGTTCAAAGAAAAACGAGGCGATCAGAGTTACTACATACATGTAAAACATTATTGTACTTTTTTAAATTTTTATAAACTCAAAGAAAAATTAAATGCTATTCCAGAAACTAAAGATGCTGTTTTAGACCTCTCATTATGTGAGTTTGTAGATCATACCGTAATGGAGAACCTAAGCGCTTATCAAGAAGTGTTTCATAAACGTGGTGGACATTTAGAAATTATAGGGTTAGATCTTCACGGTACGGATTCAGAGCATCCGTTTGCTCTAAGAAGATTGATTCCAGGAATCCCTTTTCTTACAGACAATCTTACTAAAAGACAGATCACCTTAGAAGAGATTGCAAAGGATTATTCCTTGAATTATGAGGCAGATGTTAAGGATGATACGGAGGTATTGGACAATTTTAGATATTTCAGGACGAAGCGTATTGAAAAAGTTTACAATAGACTGTTTAATAAGGATCACTCTTTTTCCGTTTTTGACATTCACTATTCTGAAGGTGAGTTTATCGCAAAAGAAGACGTACGAACAACGATGATACATATAAAACTCAATCATCACATTCCAGAATTCACATTAGATAGAGAAGGATTTATGGAACGTCTCTATTCTATTGCTGGTTATGATGATATTCCTATCGACAACCATTCTGACTTTTCTAAGCGTTTTTACTTATTAGGAGATGAACCTAAAATGGTTCAAAATTACTTCAATGATGATTTAGTGAGGTTTTTTGAAAGCAACTCTTATTATCACGTAGAATCTGATGGGAATTCTTTACTTATTTTTAGATCGCAACGCACAGCTGGTGTTAAGGAGATTAAAAAATTGATAGCCTTTGGTGAAAGATTGGCCGAAATCGTTTTAAGAGAAGAAGGCCTCTATATTTAGTGGAAAGCAATTATTTTTTTATTTTTCATAAAGCCTTTGTCTATAATACGGTTGATTTCGTATTTTGCATCACCTATGAAAATACACTCGATAGAAGCTGGTAATTTTAAGTTGGACGGTGGCGCCATGTTTGGTGTTGTTCCTAAAAGTTTATGGACACGCACTAATCCTGCAGATTCAAACAACATGATTGATATGGCAGCGCGATGCTTGCTTATTGAAAATGGGGACCGACTTACCCTTATAGACACAGGTATGGGGAATAAGCAGTCAGAGAAGTTTTTTGGCTATTATTATATGGACCATAGATTTGACTTGGACAGTTCCTTGAAGGAGAAAGGTTTTTCTAGAGATGATATTACAGATGTTTTTCTGACACATTTGCACTTTGACCATTGTGGCGGTGTCATTCAGAAAAGTAGTCAGGGTGATTTTTTTGAGCCCGCTTTTGCGAAAGCGGAAATTCACACCAATTCCAGTCACTGGAATTGGGCCACAGAGCCTAACAATAGAGAGAAAGCTAGTTTTTTGTCAGAAAACATCAATCCCATAAAGGAAAACGGTCAATTGAATTTTATTTCTCAAAGCAGTTCTTTTGAGAAACAAAATGAGATGGATTTTGATATTCTATTTGTAGATGGCCATACAGAAAAAATGATGATCCCGCATATTCATATAAACGATAAGACATTTGTTTTTATGGCAGATTTGCTTCCTACTGCAGGACATATACCTTTGCCTTTTGTCATGGGATATGATACCAGACCATTGCTTACCCTTGGAGAAAAAGAAACCTTTCTTAAGGAGGCAGCAACAAAGGGGTATTATCTTATTCTAGAGCACGATCCGAATAACGAAATAATAACTGTAAAACATACAGAGAAAGGTGTTAGGTTAGATAAAACCTTTATTTTTAAAGACTTATTATAAAAATTAATCAAAACAATAATTAATAACAGATGAAATATTCAATTTTAAAATCGACTTTGTTAACCGTTGCAGCAGCAGGTTTATTAGCTAGTTGTGGTAGTGGTGGAGCAATAGTGTCGCCTCCTATAGGAAATATAGACAGTACACCTTTAAAGACTCAAGCACTTACAGAAGAGCAAGCTCAAAACTGGAAGGACTATGATCTAGTTACTGATACTATTCCTGGTATGAGTATTAACAAAGCCTATACAGAAATATTAAAAGGTAAAAAAGGGGAGGCCGTTATCGTTGCAGTAATCGATTCTGGTATAGATATCGAGCATGAAGATCTCGATGGAGTCATTTGGACCAATGAAGACGAGATTCCTAATAATGGTAAGGATGATGATAATAATGGTTATATAGATGATATTCATGGTTGGAACTTTCTAGGAGACATTGTAGATGAAAACTTAGAGTATGAAAGAATCGTGAGAGACAAGGCAATGTTACCTGAAGATATGGTTGCAAAAGCACAAAAAGAGTACGATGGTAAGGTTAATGAAGCAAAACAACAAAAAGCATTTTATGAGCAGCAAATTGCAGCGGTAAAAGGTTTTGATTCAAAACTTCAAATAGCCACAGGGAAGAAAGATTATACATTAGAGGATATAAATGCTGTTGACGCAAAAGATGATCAAGAGTTAGAGCAAGCTAAAGGGATAGCTGGAAGAGTTTTTCCACAATATGATAGTTTTAAAAAGCTAATCGATTTGCTACAAGGAGAAGTAGATGGGCTGGTATCTCTATTAAACGGGGATAAACTTAAAACCAACTACCGTAGAGATATTCTTAATGATGACGCTTATACATGGGATACTCCAGTTTATGGAAATAATGAATATTCTGGTCCAGATCCAGAAAAAGCAGACGCATTTCACGGCACCCACGTGGCGGGAATTATTGCTGCAGAGCGTGACAACGGTCTAGGGGCAAATGGGGTGGCAAATAATGTAAAAATTATGGTTTTAAGAGCCGTCTCTCAAGCAGATGAATATGACAAGGACATTGCTAAAGCAATACGATATGCGGCAGACAACGGTGCAAAGGTGATCAATGGAAGTTTTGGTAAATACCATTCCCCTAATGCGCAATGGGTTTGGGATGCTATTAAATATGCCGAAACTAAAGATGTTCTTTTTGTAAATGCAGCTGGTAATGAAGGTTTAGATACTGATTTTACTCAAGTATACCCTCAAGACCAAGTGCTTGCAGGTGAAGAGATCTCGGATAACTTTTTAACTGTAGGAGCATTAAATTTTGAGTATGGATCTGGTCTAATTGCTGGTTTTTCTAATTATGGCAAGAGCAGTGTGGATGTTTTTGCACCAGGGGTAGCCATTTATTCAACAGCGCCTAATAATAAATACCGCAACGCAGGAGGTACTTCTATGGCCTCTCCTGCAACTGCTGGTGTAGCCGCGGTTATAAGATCTCAATATCCTAAACTTAAGGCGTCACAAGTAAAGCAGGTGATAATGGACAGTGGTCTTACGACGAGCGCAAGAGTAATTTTAGGTGGTAAAGAAGGAGATATGAAGCCGTTTGGTGAAACGACAGTTTCTGGAAAAATGGTGAATCTATACAACGCATTGATTCTTGCCTCTAGTTTGTAATAAATAGTTTCTTTTTATTTGTAATAGCGATCAATTTTAAAGTTAAAAATTGATCGTTATTTTATGATTTTACTGCTGCGATGTGAGTCGGTTTAAGTCACTAAGTGAGTTGCACTTTATGATAATGTTTTTAGTTATATTGGTTTTTGCATTCTATTTCCGATAAGAAAACCCGATAAAGAGCCATAAATTTAAATATCTACTACAGATGTTAAATTTTTTTTGCCTTAGTTCATTTTAATCTTTAAATTAGCAACTGTTTATATATCACATGGCATTAGTTAAATTTTACTTTTTTTTCATGATAGTCCTACAGCAGGCACCACCGCCGCCAGATGTGCCTAATGCAATGGACACTACTCCTCCAGGAGGGGTTGTGCCATTGGATACTAATATTTGGATTTTATTGATCATTGCAGTTGCTTTGATCGTCTGCGCAACGCTCCCTAGGTTAAAAAAAGAGATTTAGAGACTCATCAACCTTTTTACATACTTTCCTATCACATCAAATTCTAAATTGATCTTATCACCTACTGATAAAGTTTTAAATCCTGTGTGTTCATAAGTATAAGGGATAATAGCAACAGAGAAGGAGTTTACTTTTGAGTCTACCACAGTTAGACTTACCCCGTTAATACAAATGCTACCCTTTTCAATAGTTACATTATTTAATTGAGAATCATATTCAAAACTAAAAATCCAAGAGCCATCATTGTCAATTGCCTCAGTACATATAGCGGTTTGATCTACGTGACCTTGAACAATATGACCATCTAGACGCGCATTCATCTTCATAGCTCGCTCTATGTTCACTATATCACCCTCCTTGAGGGTGCCTATATTTGTTTTGTTTAGAGTCTCTTCAATTGCAGTCACGGTATATTGATTTCCATCGATGGCAACCACCGTAAGACAGACTCCGTTATGAGCTACACTTTGATCAATTTTTAGCTCTTGGGTCAAGTCGCAACTCAGACTCATATGTAAATTAGTATTGTCTTTTTTAAGTAGGACAACTTTTGCAGCACTCTCTATAATTCCTGTAAACATAACTGATTAAAAAACTTTACTTTTATACCCACAAAAATAAGCTTAAAAGAGGTCAATACATGAATAAGGAAGAGAATATCAAAGTAGGAATAACGATAGGAGATCCTAACGGAATAGGAGGAGAGATTATATTGAAGGCATTTGAGGATCCTAGAATGTTAGAAATGTTCACTCCAGTAGTTTTTGCCAGTACTAAATTGCTTTCTTTCTACGTAAAAACCTTCAATTTAAAAACTAAAATTCACGGAATTACTAAATTGGAAGATGTTGTTCCAGGAAGGTTTAATGTATTTAGATTAATCAAAGAACCGTTTGTAGTAAAATGGGGTGAAGTATGCAAAGAAGCTGGAGAACTTGCCATAAAAAGTCTTGAAGCGGCTACAGCAGCTCTTAAAGAGAATAAAATAGATGTGCTTGTTACAGGCCCTATAAACAAAGAGTCCATTCATTCTGATGACTTTAAATTTCCTGGTCATACAGATTATTTAAATCAAGAGTTAGATGGTGAAAGCTTAATGTTTATGGTTTCTGATGAATTAAGAGTAGGACTACTTACCGATCATGTCCCAGTAAAAGATGTTCCTTCAAGAATTAATGCAAAATTGATCAAGACTAAAATAGGTACGATAAAGGAGTCGCTTAGAAAGGATTTCGGAATTAGTAAACCTAGAATAGCGGTTTTAGGAATCAATCCACATGTAGGAGATAATGGGGTAATAGGAACAGAAGATCAGGTCACATTGATTCCAGCATTAGAAGAATTAAGGGAGGATGGAAACATTATTTTTGGTCCTTATGCGGCAGATTCCTTCTTTGGAAATAAAAAATTCAAAGAGTTTGATGCAGTTTTAGCAAGTTATCACGATCAAGGATTGATACCTTTTAAAACAATTTCCTTTGGGCATGGTGTAAACTATACTGCGGGATTAAGTCATGTGAGAACAAGTCCAGATCATGGGACAGGCTTCGATATTGCTGGAAAAGGTGAGGCGAGTCCAGAATCATTTATTGCAGCTATTCATGTAGCAATTAAGATCTATAGCAAACGTAAAGAGTATGAAGCACTGAATGAGAATCCATTAAAAAATCTTTCTCGTAAACGAAGATGATATTAACACTGAGTTTTAATAACTTTTATTATCTTTGCCCGCTCTTTGAAAGAGTAGGATTATGGAACTTAAAGCTTTTATATTATCTTTTGCAGGATTAAAGCAAGGTAAACACCAGTTTAAGTACGAGGTCGATAATACGTTTTTTGAAAATTTTGAATTTGAAGAGTTTAATAGTTCATCTATATTAATTGATGCACAGCTGGACAAAAGAAATACCATTATGGACCTTCTTTTAAAAGCAACTGGATCAGTTAATGTAAACTGTGATGTTACTAACGAGCCTTTTGACTTAGCTGTAGATACCTCTATGGACTTAGTTATCAAATTTGGAGATGCTTTTAACGATGATAATGAAGAATTATTGATCCTTTCACACGGTGATTATGAATTTAATATCTCTCAGTATGTATATGAAATGCTTGTGCTTTCTATGCCTCAGAAAAGAGTTCATCCAGGCGTTGAAGATGGTTCCTTAGAATCAGATGTATTAGATAAACTGGAGGAATTAAGTGTTTCAAGTCCAGAAGAGAAGAGTAATAAAGAAATAGATCCCAGATGGGAAGCATTAAAGAAATTAAAAACGGATAATAATTTATAGCCATGGCGCATCCTAAGAGAAAAATCTCGAAAACGAGAAGAGACAAAAGAAGAACTCACTACAAAGCAACAGTTCCTCAAATTGCTACAGATTCATCAACCGGTGAAGCTCACCTCTATCACAGAGCACACTGGCATGAAGGCAAATTATATTACAGAGGTAATGTTCTTATTGATAAAACAGAAGTAGCTGAGGCTTAAATTTGAATTATATTTTTCGTAAGAAACATTCGTTTTTTACAGGAAATCAAAAAAAATGACACGTTTTTATTATAAATGTGTCATTTTTTATGGTTTCTAGAGCTTTTTTAGTAGCTTTCCAAGCGTTAAATAAATCATTAGTTTCACCAGTATGAGTAATATCAAAGCGGCGATAACGGCAGTAGGTGCCTTTGCTCCAGAGTACAGACTTACAAATGCCATTTTAGAAACCATGGTCGACACAAACGATGAATGGATAATTTCTCGTACAGGGATTAAAGAACGTCGCATCCTTAAGGATAAAGATAAAGGAACCTCTTATCTTGCTATTCAAGCAGCTCAAGACCTTATAAAAAGTTCAAAAATAGACCCTGCTACCATAGATTTAGTGCTTGTCGCGACCATAACGCCAGATATGCTAGTAGCTTCTACTTCTGCTTTTGTCGCTTCAGAAATAGGTGCTGTTAACGCATTTTCCTATGATATAATGGCAGCCTGTTCTGGTTTTCTCTATGGAATGAGCACAGCCAGTAGTTATATAGAGTCAGGACGTTATAAAAAAGTACTACTGATAGGAGCAGATAAAATGTCTTCTATTATAAATTATGAAGATAGAGCCACTTGTATCATCTTTGGAGATGGCGCGGGTGCAGTTCTTTTTGAACCTAATTCTGAAGATTATGGTTTTGAAGATGAAATTTTGCTCAGTGATGGCATTGGACGTAATTTTCTTAAAATAGATGCTGGGGGATCACTACTACCTGCTTCTCATGAAACAATAGATAATAAGCAGCATTACGTCTTTCAAGACGGAAAAAACGTGTTTAAATATGCAGTGTCAAAAATGGCTGATGTGACGGAGCAGATTGTTAAACGCAATAATTTGACTAATGAAGACATAGACTGGTTAGTGCCACATCAAGCAAATAAACGTATTATAGATGCAACTGCCAGAAGAGTAGAACTCCCTGAAGAAAAGGTAATGATTAACATTCATAAGTATGGGAATACTACAAGTGCAACGTTGCCATTATTATTAAAAGAATATGAGACTCAGTTAAAGAAAGGAGATCGACTTGTATTTGCTGCCTTCGGTGGTGGATTTACATGGGGTTCTATTTTATTAACATGGGCTTACGATAGTTAAACCTAATAACCACCTTAATTTATGGACATTAAAGAAATACAAAATTTAATCAAGTTTGTTGCAAAATCTGGAGCAAGTGAGGTAAAATTAGAAATGGAAGATATAAAAATCACCATTAAAACCGGCAGTGAAGCTGGCGATGTAACTTACGTTTCTCAAGCAGCTCCTATGCAAATGACTTCACCTCAACAAGCTCAAGCGCCAGCCGCTCCTGTTTCAAGTGATGTTCCAGCTGCACCTACAGCAACTGATGTTAGTGAAAATAATTATATTACGGTAAAATCTCCCATTATTGGAACTTTTTACAGAAAAGCATCTCCAGAAAAACCTACTTTCGTTGAGGTAGGAGACAGTATTAAAGAAGGTGATACCTTATGTATTATTGAAGCTATGAAACTTTTCAATGAAATTGAAAGTGAAGTTTCAGGTACGATAGTAAAAGTGCTTATTGACGATTCCTCACCTGTAGAATTTGATCAGCCATTATTTTTAGTAGATCCTTCTTAAAAACAGAAGGATTTTTTATGTCTTAGAGTCGGTTTTTTCCGTTTTCGCGAAAGCGGAAGAATAACCTGCACCTTAACTAAAAAGAAATATCATGTTTAAAAAAATATTGATCGCAAATCGTGGCGAAATAGCCTTAAGGGTTATACGCACTTGTAAAGAAATGGGAATCAAAACAGTAGCTGTATATTCAACTGCTGATGCTGAAAGTCTTCACGTTAAATTTGCAGACGAAGCGGTATGTATAGGTCCACCACCTAGTAATTTGTCGTATTTAAAAATGTCTAATATAATAAGCGCTGCAGAGATAACAAATGCAGACGCGATCCATCCAGGATATGGATTCCTTTCTGAAAACGCTGACTTTTCTCGTATTTGTGAAGAACATCAAATAAAATTTATAGGTGCTAGTGCTGAAATGATCTCCAAAATGGGAGATAAAGCTACGGCAAAGAAAACTATGAAAGAAGCTGGGGTACCTTGTGTTCCTGGTTCTGAAGGAATCATTGCAGATTTTGAAGAATGTATCAAAATAGCAAAGGAAACTGGTTATCCCGTTATGTTAAAGGCTACTGCTGGTGGTGGTGGTAAAGGTATGCGTGCCGTATGGAAGGAAGAAGACCTTCAAGATGCTTGGGATAGTGCTCGTTATGAGTCTAAAGCAGCATTTGGTAATGATGATATGTACATGGAGAAACTCATTGAAGAACCACGTCATATTGAAATACAAGTAGTAGGAGATAGCTATGGAACAGCATGTCACTTAAGTGAGCGCGATTGTTCTGTACAAAGACGTCACCAAAAGCTTACGGAAGAAGTGCCTTCTCCATTTATGACTAAGAAATTACGTAAAGAGATGGGTGAAGCTGCGGTTAAAGCTGCTGAATATATCGCTTATGAAGGCGCGGGGACAGTAGAGTTTCTTGTCGACAAAAATCGAAATTTTTACTTTATGGAAATGAATACCCGTATTCAAGTAGAGCATCCTATTACGGAACAAGTAATCGATTTTGACCTTATTAGAGAGCAAATTCTAGTCGCTGCTGGAGTAAAGATTTCTGGAAAGAATTACGAGCCTGCTTTACATTCCATCGAGTGTAGAATAAATGCCGAAGATCCGTATCATGATTTCCGTCCATCACCTGGGAGGATTACAACACTACACGCTCCAGGTGGTCACGGTGTGCGACTTGACACGCATGTTTATGCTGGGTATTCTATTCCGCCTAATTATGACTCGATGATTGCAAAATTGATTACAACTGCAAGAACACGTCAGGAAGCTATTGATAAAATGAAACGTGCTCTAGATGAGTTTGTCATAGAAGGAATTAAAACAACTATCCCTTTCCACAGACAGCTTATGGATGAGCCAGATTATGTAGCGGGTAACTATACTACTGCATTTATGGATACTTTCAAAATGAAGCCTCAGTCTTAAAAAGACAGGCCTTTTATTCACAAAACCTATCTGGTACATCTAGATAGGTTTTTTTATGCAATTAAACTTCAAAATAGATCATAGTACTAGCTAATTGAAATATTTTTGAGCAGGAACTGTTCTAAGTAAAACCAGTTGAATTTTGTGTGTACTGGAAAATAAAACTTAGGGTTTTTATTTATTTGAAGTAGCAAAACAATTGACGGTATTCCTGCTGTAATTGCCTGCATAGAACTTACCAAAGTGCATAAGTAGAACATAAAAAGAACCTTACCCTGGTAAGTCCTGACCTTAAATGGTGTAATTATGAAGTTAAAGTTGTTTTTTATCCTAGTGTTTTGCTGCTTTATGGCAAATGCACAGGAATATACCAACTTAAAAAAGAAACGTGTTGCTGTTAGAGATTCTATTCAGTTAGACTCTATAAGTATGAGTCCTATATATTTTAAAGTGGCAGACAAAATAGGTATGCCTATCGACAGTTCTAGTTATAGCATTAATTTCTCCACGTCAATTTTAACTTTCAAAAATAAAATTGAAATAGGAACTGATTCTATAGATGTAACTTATTTACCTCTCCCTAATTTCCTTACTAAAACGTACCGCTTTTATGATCCGTCTATTATTTTAGACAATAACAGCAGGCAAGAACAGTTAGTGGCGCTGCAAAAACCTACCGCAGTAACTAACTTTATACCTTTTGACGGGTTACAAACTTCTGGAAGTATTACTAGAGGTGTGCGAGTAGGGAACAATCAAAACAGCGTTGTAGACTCTGAACTTGATCTAAGGATTACTGGTAAATTGAGTGATAAGGTTTCTCTTCGAGCTTCTATTCAAGATGCAAACGTGCCGCAAACTCAAAATGGATACTCGCAAAGACTGGACGAATTTGACCAGATCTTTATAGAATTATTTAGTGACGACTGGAATATCAGGGCTGGAGATGTGGATTTAATTCAAGAGAATTATCAATTTAATAATTTTACGAAACGCGTTCAAGGAATTTCTGGACAAGTAAAATTTAATGGAGAGGATTCTTCTGGTTATGTAGGTGCTGCTGGAGCCTTGGTACGAGGCACCTTTAATATAAGCAGGTTTACAGGACAGGAAGGGAATCAAGGTCCTTACAAGCTCACAGGTCAGAATGGGGAGTTGTTTATTCTAGTAGTTTCTGGTAGTGAGCGTGTTTTTGTAAATGGTGTCCCTTTAAAAAGAGGAGAGAATCAAGATTATGTGATAGATTACAATGCTGGAGAACTAAGATTTACACCCACATTTCCTATTACCAGTGAGATGCGTATTTCTATAGAATATCAATACAGCGAGCGTAATTTTACCAGATTCATAGGGTATGGAAAAGGTGGTTTTAAGTCTGAAAAGCTCCAAGTAGGCAGTTACATATATACAGAGACAGATGCAAAGAATCAACCACTCCAACAAAATTTAAGTGAAGATCAAGTAACTATTTTAATACAAGCTGGTGATGATCCAGATCTTGCCATTGCGGCCAGTTCTACACCGAGCGATTTTTCTGAAAATCAGATCCTTTACCGCAGAGAACTAGTGAATGGTGAAGAACGATTTATTTTCTCACAAGATAGAACGGTGCAACTTTTCAATGTGAGATTCAGTTTTCTAGGAGCTAACCAGGGAAATTACCTACTGGTTAATGACCAGGCTATTGCAAATATTTATGAATACATTGCTCCTGTAAATGGGGTTTCTCAAGGAAGTTATGAGTCAGTTATTCAATTGTTTACTCCAGAAATATTAACTATTGCTGGAATTAAAGCAAGCTATGAGCCCACGTCAGGGACCACAATATTTACGGAGCTGGCAGCTAGTAATAAGGATTTGAATAAGTTTTCTTCTATTGATGACGATGATAATAAAGGCGTTGCGGTAAAGCTTGCGGTACAGCAACAGCTTTTGAAAAAGGACAGTTTGCAGTCACTCAACATCCATATCAATACAGACTATATTCAGCAAGATTTCAGAAACGTAGAACGGGTTTATAATATTGAATTTAATCGAGACTGGAATATTGAAACCACCCAAGGCAGTCAGCTATTTACCACTTTAGGGCTCAATTATGAGTTGGACTCCACAATAACCGTTTCTTACAAATGGGAACACTTAGAATTCGACGGTTTTTATAAAGGCAACAGGCATGAGATAGCTGGAACCTATCAGGATAGTTTATGGAAGGCTCGCTTCCGCGGAAGTGTGTTGAATACAAAATCTACTGCACAAGAATCTAAATTCAATAGAATAAATGCCGACGTTTTAAGGAAAATCAACTCCTATTACATAGGGACGCGACTGGAGAATGAAGATAACCAGCAGCGGCTGTTTGCAACAGATCAACTCACTGGATTATCACAAAAATTTACAGGTTATGAAGTATATGCTGGGCGTGGTGATACAACAACCACTTTTGTAGAAATAGGATATAGAAATAGAGTAAATGATAGTTTGCGAGCTGGAACTCTTTCTAGGGTGAATAGTTCTAATAATTATTATATAAAATCACAACCCATTAAAAATAAGATCAGCAATTTACTTATTTATGCCAATTACCGAAAATTAAAAAGCGCGCTCGACGGTATTTCAGATGAGGTTTCTTTTAATTCTAGAATTCTTTACAGACGTAAGATTTATGGTGGTAAAATATTGTGGAACAGCACTTATGAAACCAATAGCGCGCGTATTCCAAGACAGGATTTCACCTATGTGTCCGTAAATCCTGGCCAGGGAACTTTTACATGGATTGATTATAATGGTGACGGAATTCAAGATCTCAATGAATTTGAAGTCGCTCAATTTCAAGATCAAGCGAGTTTTGTTAGGATCTTATTGCCTAATCAAGTTTTCTTGCCCACGCATCAAAATAAATTTTCTCAAACGCTGACTCTAAATCCCATCTCCTGGACCGATGAAAAAGGATACAAAAAGTTTCTTTCTCGATTTTATAATCAGGCCAGCTATTTAATAGATCGCATGGTGGCGAGAGAAGGAGAAAAATTCAATCTCAATCCATTTAAAAGTAGTGAGGATCAATTAGGGCTTAATCTAAGTTTTAGAAACAGTTTATTCTTTAACCGCGGTAAGCAAAATTTCACCACTAACTACACCTATTTGAGTACGGCAAATGAGAATTTACAAAGTATAGGGAGTATTTCAAACGACATAGAAAGTCATCAATTGAGATTTTTACACAAGGTTAAGGATACCTGGTTGATTACGCTAAATGCCCAATCTGGTGTTCATTCCAGTAGTAGCGAGAATTTCAGCAACAGAAATTATCAGATTAATGATCTGTTGTTAAAGCCTCAATTGTCCTATTTATTTGATAACAGCAATAGGGTTGAGTTGTTTTATCAATATCAGAATAAAGACAATCAACTCAATGAAACAGCCATTTTAAGTCAGCAAAATATAGGGATCGCCTATGCATTTAATAAAGCTCAAAAGTTTGCTATAAATGGGGAAATTAAATATGTAAAAAACGATTTTGAAGGGCAGGCTTTTTCTCCAGTAGGTTTTCAAATGCTCGAAGGATTGCAACCAGGGACTAACTTTACTTGGACCCTACTTTTCCAAAAAAACATTACTAAGTTTCTAGATTTAAACCTCAGTTACAGCGGCCGCAATAGTGAAACTGCCAGAACAGTGCATACCGGTAATGTGCAGTTGAAGGCTTTTTTTTAGAAATAATTTACAGATAACATTTTGACGAATAAGAAACTATATCGCCAGAAACCCATCAATAGTAGTTTCAAGGTCTTTCTCTACGGGTCTTCTAGCACTATCATCTACCAGGCGTCCGTTTTTATCAAAAAGCATGTACCTAGGAATGGAGTTTACATTGTAATCTTGAAAAAGTTTTGCTCTTGGGTAGTTGCGAGCCAGAAAACTATTCTCTATTAAATTAAAACTACGCGCAGACTGCTCCCACTTTTGAATATTTTGATCAATAGAAATAAATACAAAGGCAACATTCTTGTCTTTGTATTTTTCTTGCAGCTTTTCAGAATAAGGCATCATTGCTTTACAAGGGCCACACCAGCTTGCCCATATATCAAGATAAACGACTTTCCCTTTATGATCTGCTAGAATTTGATCTAGCGTATAATAATTGTCTTCAAAATCAGTTAAATGAACGATGTCATTGTCTGAAATATCTGCCTCTGCGAGTTTGATAAGGGGCTTCTTTTCTAATGTTTGAGAAGCTTTTTTTCCACAGCTTGTGATGAGTATTGCGGCGATAATTATAAATAACTTTTTCATAACATTTTCTTGTTTTTTAACACACATTTTAAATCAATGGTATGCTGAAGGCTACTGTTAGGTAGACTCTGGCCTTATTTTTATGTAGTGGATTAAAGCCTGCTTTTTCTCCTCAAAGAATCCTTATCTATTATTAACTTCGATAACTCTTCTTGTAGAGTAAGATATTTTGGAAAAAATTTCTACCTTTTGCTTGTCAATAAATCCCTCATTCCTATTGCCTTTTATGCAAACAAATATCGCACTAAATCTTCGATTTTTGAAAAGGCTTGTACATCTGTGCCTATGTTTTTAAAACTTTGTTTTCCTGGAGCGATAAAAACTTTTTCGAAGCCTAACTTTGCCACTTCATTTACACGTTGTTCCATGCGGCTCACGGGTCGTATTTCTCCGCCTAAACCTACCTCTGCACTGAAGCAGTGTTGTGAAGACAGTTCTATGTCAAAATTAGAAGAGAGAATTGCAGCTACAACCGCAAGATCTATGGCAGGATCATCCACAGTAATTCCTCCTGTAATATTTAGAAACACATCTTTTTGACCTAGTTTAAAGCCAGCCCTTTTTTCCAGTACGGCTAGAATCATGTTCAGTCTTTTAAGGTTGTAACCAGTTGCACTGCGTTGAGGTGTTCCATAAACGGCAGTACTCACGAGAGCTTGCACTTCTATCATGAGTGGTCGCATTCCTTCCATGGTCGCGGCTATTGCCGTGCCGCTTAAGGTTGCGCCACGCTGTGATATTAAAATCTCACTAGGATTCACTACTTCTCTCAATCCATGAGCCAGCATTTCATAAATCCCAATCTCATGTGTACTACCGAAACGATTCTTTAACGCTCTCAAAATACGATACGTATGGTTGCGATCTCCTTCAAATTGAAGCACCGTATCCACCATGTGTTCTAAGATTTTAGGTCCAGCAATATTTCCATCCTTGGTAATATGACCAATAAGAAGAACAGGTGTGTTGGTTTCTTTAGCAAACTTGATGAGCTCGCTGGTACATTCTCTTATTTGTGACACGCTTCCCGGAGAACTTTCTATATGATCTGTCTGGAGCGTTTGTATAGAATCAATGATGAGCACATCTGGTTGTACTTCTGTGATTTGTCTAAAAATATTTTGAGTCTTGGTTTCTGTAAGTATGTAACAATTTACTACATCATTTTTAATACGGTCGGCACGCATTTTAATTTGTTGAGCACTTTCTTCTCCAGATACATAGAGTGTTTTATAAGGCAGGTTAAGGCATACTTGAAGCAATAAGGTAGACTTTCCTATTCCGGGTTCACCACCTAAAAGTGTGATAGATCCAGGAACGAGTCCACCGCCTAGAACTCTATTAAATTCTGCATTTGTGGTGTCCATTCGGGGACTTTCAGCAGCATTGATTTGTGAGATCAATTGTGGTTGTGGGGCACGCTTTCGCGAAAGCGGAACTTCCTCAACAGCACTTTCCCAAGATTTTTTAATTTCCTTTTGAACGACCTCTTCTACTAGGGTGTTCCATTCTTTACAAGTCAAACACTGTCCTTGCCATTTAGAATGTTGGGTGCCACAATTCTGGCAAAACCATGTTGTTTTTACTTTGGCCATTTCACTCTTTTTCTTGAAGTAATTCTACTTTATCGAGCACATCATCTTTAGTAATTCCTACTGCGGGCTCTAGACTGTATGCAGCATTGAATGCTTTTATGGCTCTGGAAGGCCTCCCTAATCCTTCATAACCTAATCCTTCTATGTAATGGCCGTAGAGAATATCTGGATATTCTTTGTGCGCAAGAAGGCCTATTTCTATGAGTTGGTCCCAATCCTCCTTAGATGCTACATAGTCTGCAATAGTAACCAGGTCGATAAGACGTAATTTCATCTCAACGCCATAAATTTCTTTGATCATTCGGTACTTCTCTAGAATGCGATCGATCACGCGCACCATTCCTTTCTTGTTTTCCTTTTCTTCAAACTTTATTTCTTCGGTAAAGTCTTCATTGATTAGTTTTTCCTTGTCTATGAGCTGGTACTTTTTGAAAATAAATTCTAGGCCGCGAGGTATGGCATGAGCGGCAACCGTGTAGGTGTTAGAACCTGCTATTTTTTCATGTTTCAGATTCAAATTTTTCTTGCTCGCAAATAACGAGTCAGTTTTTTCGGTAATCAGTTTGCTAATACTGTCGTCATTCTCTGGAGTGGCTACATAGAAATAGTTATATTCTTCTAGCAGGCTTAATTCATTCATTAATTTTTGTTGAATAAGCGTAGAATATTCTGGAGCGATTTGAATCAGGGCGTTCACAGCTATTTTTTTACGCATCAGGTAATAGCTTGCAATATTTGCGGTAATATCTTTTGCTACTATTACCGTAAAAGGAGCTACTCGATACTCATTCATCATGGTCTGTCTTAGTTCCATAACAAAGTCCATGAATTTAAGCGTTTGTGGTTCTGGAAAACCAGATTCTGGATTGATCTGAGATTCATCATAACGGCTTTCTCGCTGGTTGATTCCCACTACAAATGACTCTGGCATTTGATCCCAATAGGAGAGGTAATCTACGGTACCGGCAACCGGTTCAAAAAGGAAGTCTCCATCCAGTACAATCACTATCGGATACGTTTTTTCAGGATTTCGAGAATAATTTCGGGGTTTTAAGATCTTTACATTGCGTTCTTCTCCTAGAACATCACTGGGAAAAGCTCGGTATAAAGCTTGAGAGATTGCTATCTGTCCTATAAATAAGGTTATTGCAAGAGCTATAAGTTTTTTCTTCATCAAACAAAATTAATTGAGCGGAATTTACAATTATTTATGTGAAACACTTCCTTTCAAAGATAATAATAGGAGAGATATCAAGCCGTAAACAAGTATCATTAAAGTCTGAGAAAGCCATAAAATCCATCCAAAAGAGGTTCCTAAAGTTTCTGAAACACCAAAAAAAAGAAGTACTTGAGCTATAAAATAAGGATAGGCGCCAAAACCGCCATTGGTAAACGCTACCGCAAAACTACCTGCCACAAAGGCACACAAAATGGCGCTTACTGGTAGGGTTGCAATTCCAGGGATAGCAAAAATACTAATGTAGAACATGAGTACATACATGCCCCATATAAATAAGGTATGTAGGAAATACAACCATTTTTTCTTCATGGTCCAGATGGTCATAAAACCTTCTTTCATTCCTAACAAAAATCCTTTTACTTTATGGTATAATCTGATGCGTTTTGAAATAAACACAACTAAAAGGATGATCACTATGAAAACACCAGAATAGAGTAGAATTTTTGATAGTTCCGCTTTCGCAAAAGCAGAATCCAGGCGGTCTTTAAAGAAATTGAGAATCGTGTTCCCAACGCTAAGAATAGCGACTACAGTAATGATTAAAAGGAGGATCAGGTCTAAAACGCGCTCTGCAATTATGGTTCCTATTGCTTTATCTAAGGGAATATGATCAGAACGATTAATGATAGCAGCTCTAGAAATCTCGCCACTGCGAGGAATAATAAGGTTCATAGCATAACCAGCCCCTATCGCCATAACATTAGTTATAAATTTAGGTGTTGTTCCTAAAGTTTCTAGCATGTAATTCCATCTCCAGGCTCTGGATAGGTGACTTAGAAAAGCAAAAATTACGGCAAGAATAATCCAGGCATAGTCTGCTTCTAGAAGATAAGAATAAACGGTATCTCGCTCTTGATCTGTAAATTGATAGTAAGAATGATAAATAAGAAAAAAGCCCAATAACAATGGCAGGGTAATTTTTAATATTTTGAAAAGCAATTTCTTCACTAGTTAAGAAAGCTTGTTGTCCTTTTCATTAGGAAAAAGAAGTCTAGGTTTGAATTTCTTTGCTTCTTCCATAGTCATTTGGGCATAGCAAATAAGGATGAGTACATCACCTTTAGAAACCAGCCTAGCGGCTGCACCATTAAGGGTGATTTCCCCACTGCCACGAGGTCCAGGAATGGCATAGGTTTCTAAGCGATTACCGTTATTATTATTAACGATTTGCACTTTCTCGCCTTGTACGATGTTTGCACCGTCCATAAGGTCTTCATCAATAGTGATGCTTCCTATATAATTAAGGTCTGCTCCCGTTACCTTAACGCGGTGAATTTTTGATTTTACAACTGTAATTAACATACTGCAAAGATACGATTTGTAATAAATTATGAATTGAGTTTGGAAAAATAGTTTGGGAATCTAAGCAAGGAAATTTTGCGGGCTAAACTTTTTTAAAAGGTCTGACAGATTATAGCAGTTTAATTATAGGGTGTACTATTCCATTCCAAAATAATTTTTTTGAAAGTGATTAAAGCTGTTTTATAGAAACATCAAATCCAAGAGATCTATTGATCGCAGTTGAGCATTTAGAGTTTATAGGAAATCAAGAATTAATTGTAAGGAAAGGTCTTACTGATGGTCCTTTTTTTATTGCTCTTTATGATACAACTTGTGATTGTTATGGAATTTGAGGCAGATTTGATCTTGAGTGGAGTAGAAACCTATCAAATTGAGTTAAGAAATGAATTTGATTTTATAGGTGAAGACTGCAATAGGTTTTATATAAAATCTAATTTTCCATGGATCAATACCTTTTGTGTTATAGAGTTTGAGGTGATTCTGCAACTATTAAATTAGGTAAGGCTTATGTTATCTATAAGTCTCACACCTTCTAGATGAACTACTATAAAACCTCTATAATGATGATTCTTGTCCTTACGAGTCACGGGCTGTAATTTTTCTTCACTAGATATGGTAAAGTACTCCAGTGTAAAGTCAGCTTCTTTTGCAAAAAGCCCTTCAACAAGTTGCTGTGTCTTTTTTGGGCTGTTATTTTTGAAGAATTCTTGAGCTTTTTGAAGTGTTTGGTAAATGAAAGCTGCTTTTTTTCTTCCTTCAATAGATAATCGCTCATTCCTAGAACTCATAGCGAGTCCATGAGCTTCCCTTTTTATAGGACAACCTATGATTCCAATTTCTAACTTAAGTTTTTCTGTCAGTTTTCTAACTATTTGTAATTGTTGGAAATCTTTTTCTCCAAAAAAGGCTTTGTCTGGTTCAACAATTGTAAAAAGAAATTCTAGAATGGTTCCGACACCATTAAAATGTCCTGGTCTATTGGCACCTTCCATGACCTTTTCCAAACCATCGTAATGATAATCTTTTGAAGCGGTGTTATTCCCATAAACATCTTCTATACTTGGTGCATAAACAGTTAATTTGTTGGCATCTATATGCTTTTTAATAAGCGCTATGTCGTTAGGGACTGTTTTTGGGTATTTCTCGAGATCCTTTTTATTTTCAAATTGTGTAGGGTTAACAAATATCGAAACGACCAGATGATCACACTGAGAAACAGCTTCTTTCATCAAGGAAATATGTCCATCGTGAAGAGCGCCCATAGTAGGAATAAGCCCTATAGATTTAGAGCCTATAACAGTGCTTTTAAGATGTTTTGTAAGTAGTTTATGAGATTCAAAAATCATTACAGTCTAAATAAGGTACCGCCTACAAACATAAGGTTTACAAAGCAAAGTGCAAGAAAATGCTTATTTTTGCAACCTGCTTAAAGTAAGGCGACAATAAATCTATCTATGAAGGAAAAAAGAGTTTTATACGTATCATCTGAAGTTATACCATATTTACCTGAGACAGAGGCGTCTTCGATGTCATATTTTGCTCCTAAGATGGTGAATGATCGCGGTGGTCAGATTCGTATTTTCATGCCGAGATTTGGTAATATTAACGAGAGAAGACATCAACTGCACGAAGTAATACGTCTTAGTGGTATGAACTTAATCATTAATGACTTAGATATGCCGCTTATTATAAAAGTAGCCTCTATTCCTAAGGAACGTATGCAAGTTTATTTTATTGATAACGAAGACTATTTCAAAAGGAAAGCTACGTTAACTGATGAGGACGGAAACCTTTTCCCAGATAATGATGAGCGTGCTATTTTCTTTGCAAAAGGGGTTATTGAGACCGTAAAGAAATTGAATTGGGCACCAGATATAATTCATGTCCACGGATGGTTAGCTAGTTTATTGCCATTATACCTTAAGAATTACTATGGTAACGACCCACTATTTGAAGAAAGTAAAATAGTTACCTCCATTTATAATCAATCGTTTGAAGGAGCGTTAGATGATGAGATGATTGAGAAACTTCAGTATGATGCGTTAGATGATGAAGCTCTGGAAGAATTTCACGATCCTACTTACATTAACTTAATGAAAAGCGCCATTAAATACAGCGATGCCATTATTAAAGGTAGTGAGGAGTTAGATCCTGAGATCGATCAATATATAGAGGGACAGGTGGATAAGCCTATCCTGAAGTATTTTGCTCCTGAGGAGTTTGCTGATGCTTATGAAGAATTCTATCTTGATCAAGTTTTAAACGAAAAAGAAGAAGCTTAAGAAAAATGAAAAAAATGTTATTGAGTACCGCAATTGTAATTGCGGCAATGTTAGGCATGGTATCTTGTGAAAATGATTTAACTCCGCTTGGAGCCAGCTTTTTAGGAGAAGATCCCGCTGGTGTTATTAAGGAAACGGAGTTTGATGTAAAAACCTACAGCGCGCCTATAAACCCTGTGCAAACTAGTAATTTTAATTCGTTTCCATTTGGAGTTTATGATGATCCAGTTTATGGAAGATCTACCTATGAATTTGTCACCCAAGTTAATTTAGCTTTTGTAAATCCAGATTTTGGTGATAATCCTGAAGTGGAGCAAGTGTTTTTAGAAGTTCCTTATTTTTCGACTCCTACAGGTATAAATGCTGATAATGCTGAGATTACCGATTACAGACTGGATTCTCTATACGGTAGTGCATCTATAGAAATAGAAGTTCGAAGGAGTAATTACTTTTTGAATAGTTTTGATAACGAAGATGTGACGGCACGAGCGATTTATTATTCTAATTTTGAAAACGAAATTGAATTAAATGAAGGAGAGCTTATTTATGGGAGTAACTCGTTTGTACCTAGTGCAGTTGAAGAGCCTGTGCAAGAGATGGTGGATGGGGTTCTTACCACAGTGGAAAGGTTATCACCTCGATTAAGAAAACCTCTAGAAAACCTTAGTCGATGGGAAGATATTATGTTTACTACCATGACCAACTCAGATGGACAAATTGTTAAAGTCGCTAGACCAGAATTGGCTAACGCTAGCAATTTTCAGAATTATTTTAGAGGTCTTTATTTTAAGGTCGTGAACTCAGGAATAGCAGGGAATCTTGTTCATTTTAATTTAAATCAGGCTAAAATCGTAGTTACGATTAGCGAAGATACTGATGTGGAAGATACGGACGACGTAGACAACGACTCATCAACTTTATTTATTAGAAGAAACTCTGATGTTGCCATCAATTTTAATGGAAATAAAGTAGGTTTTATCAGTAATGATTTTCTCCCGACTGTTATTACAGATATTCAAGCATCCAGCGCCGACCCAGTAAATGGAGCCGAAAATGTTTATTTGAAAGGTGGTTCTGGTTCTTTAGCGGTGGTTGAGCTTTTCGGTCAGGCGACAAGTAGTTCCGTTGGAGAGGCTCCTTCCCTAACAACTGTTATAGAAAATGAGTGGCTGATAAATGATGCATATATAGACTTTTATGTGAATCGATCCATTACTACCGCAGGTCCGAAAGATCCAGAACGTATTCTAATATATGATTATGATACCAATAGACTGCTTTCTGATTATGTGATTGGTAACGCTGCGGGTCTTAATAGCAACTTAAGTCACTTAGGAAGGTTAGAAAGAATTGATAATGATGCTACGCTTGCTACCGATCCGCCTCGTGAAAAATATAGAATTAGTCTCACGCAACATTTGAACAATATAGTTCAGGGTAACCTTGAAAATTCAAGATTAGCTATTGTAGTGAGTCAAAACGTCTCTTTAATAGGGAATAACAGTGTTTTAAATACAGTGAGTCCTAATCCTGATTTAGAACTTATACCCATTAGTGCGGCTATCTCTCATGAAGGAACTATTCTTCATGGAAACCTTTCTTCAGATCTAGAGAAAAGGCCCAAATTAAAGGTGTTTTATTCTGAAACAAGAAGGGCAAACTAAAACAAATTAATTATGTGTGGAATTGTGGGCTATATAGGGAATCGTAAGGCATATCCTATAGTTTTAAACGGTCTTAAAAGATTGGAATATAGAGGCTACGATAGTGCTGGAATTGCTATCTATGACGGGAAAAACCTTAATTTTTGCAAAACAAAAGGAAAAGTAGCAGACCTAGAATCAAAGCTTGAAGCTGAAATTCCTACAGAAGGTACTATAGCTATAGGTCATACAAGATGGGCAACTCATGGAGTGCCTAATGATGTAAATTCACATCCACATTTCTCCAATAGTGGGGACCTTGTCATTATACATAATGGGATCATTGAAAACTACGAACCCTTAAAACAAGAGTTAAAAAATAGAGGTTATATCTTTCACTCAGATACGGATACTGAGGTTTTAGTAAACCTAATAGAAGACGTAAAAAGGAAGGAAAAAGTAAAACTCGGTAAAGCAGTGCAAATAGCACTTAATCAAACCATAGGAGCTTACGCTATTGCTGTATTTGATCGCAATAAGCCTAATGAAATAGTAGTAGCCCGTTTAGGATCACCTCTTGCCATAGGTGTTGGTGAAAACGAATTTTTTATAGCAAGTGATGCAAGTCCATTTTTAGAATTTACTAAAAGTGCTATCTATCTGGAAGATGGAGAAATGGCAGTGATTCGAAAGCACAAGGTTATTAAAGTTAGAAAAATTTATGATGACTCGCTAGTAGATCCTTATGTACAAGAGTTGCAAATGAATTTGGAACAAATAGAAAAAGGTGGTTACGAGCACTTTATGCTTAAAGAGATCTATGAGCAACCAGATGCAATTAGAGATACTTTTAGAGGTCGCATGCTGGCAGATCAAGGCATTATTAAAATGGCAGGGATTGATGATCATATTGATAAATTCGTAAACGCTAAGCGTATCTTAATTGTAGCTTGTGGCACTTCTTGGCATGCAGGACTTGTCGCAGAATATGTTTTTGAGGAACTAGCTCGAGTGCCAGTTGAGGTGGAGTATGCATCAGAGTTTAGATATCGGAACCCTATTATAAGTAAAGATGATGTCGTAATAGCTATTTCTCAATCTGGAGAAACGGCAGATACAATGGCTGCTATAAAACTGGCTAAAGAAAATGGAGCTTTTGTATTCGGAGTTTGTAATGTTGTAGGAAGTTCTATTTCTCGTGAAGCTCACGCTGGAGCTTATACTCATGCAGGTCCTGAAATAGGGGTTGCCTCTACAAAAGCGTTTACTACGCAAATTACAGTTCTTACCCTAATCGCTTTACAATTAGCTAAGAAAAAAGGAAAAATATCAACTAGTGAATTTCACGCTTATTTGAAAGAATTAGAAGCAATACCAGAAAAGGTTGCCGAAGCATTAACTTCAAATGATCATATTGAGAAAATAGCAGATATTTATAAAGATTCTAAAAACTGCCTTTATCTAGGTCGTGGTTTTAATTTTCCAGTCGCTCTAGAAGGAGCGTTAAAGCTCAAAGAGATCAGTTATATTCATGCAGAAGGTTATCCAGCTGCTGAAATGAAGCACGGTCCTATTGCTCTTATAGATGAGCAAATGCCAGTCATAGTGATTGCTACTAAAAAAGGGCACTACGAAAAAGTCGTAAGTAACATTCAAGAAATAAAATCCCGTAGTGGGAAGATTATTGGAATCGTTACTAAAGGAGATGTAGACGTAAGGAAACTTGCAGATCATGTTATAGAAGTGCCAGAAACCATTGAGTTCTTGACGCCTTTGTTGACTACCATTCCGCTTCAATTGCTTTCTTACCACATTGCTGTGAAGTTAAATAGAAACGTAGATCAACCTCGCAACCTTGCAAAAAGTGTTACCGTAGAGTAGATAACTGTTTGTAAATTAATATAAAACCGTTTCATTTTGAAGCGGTTTTTTTTTCTGTTATTGCAAAAATTACATAAAATAACAGTTAGTTTTTTTTTAAAATAGACCCTTTAGCTCTATCAGAGTTCTAAAGACTAAACAGTCATTAAACTAATATGGGAACAAAAAAAAATTGAAAAACACCCTTATTTTATGAATAGGAAAGCAGTATCTTTGCACGATGAAAAACAGCTGTAAAAAGCTGTATCTTTTTAAGTTTTAAAACATTATATAAATGTCTCAAAATACAGGTAGCGTTTCACAGATCATCGGACCGGTGGTAGATGTAACATTTGAAAGTGCGGAAGGCGTACTTCCTAAAATTTATGATTCACTAGAAATCATAAAAAAAGACGGTTCTTTACTAGTACTTGAAGTACAATCTCATATTGGGGAGAGCACAGTAAGGACTATCTCAATGGATTCTACAGATGGACTTAGTCGTGGTACAGCGGTTAAAGCAACTGGTAGCCCTATCAAGATGCCCATAGGTGCAGATGTTTACGGTCGTCTATTTAATGTAATCGGTGATGCCATTGATGGTTTAGGAAATCTTCCTAAAACAGGAAAAGATGGACTTTCTATTCACAGAGACGCACCAGCATTTGAAGATCTTTCTACCTCTACAGAAGTGCTTTTTACTGGTATTAAAGTAATCGATCTTATCGAGCCTTATGTAAAAGGTGGTAAAATTGGTCTTTTCGGCGGTGCAGGTGTTGGTAAAACAGTTTTGATTCAAGAATTGATTAATAACATCGCAAAAGGGCACGGTGGACTTTCAGTATTTGCTGGAGTTGGTGAGCGCACACGTGAAGGAAATGACCTTCTACGGGAGATGTTAGAATCTGGAATTATTAAATATGGTGATGATTTCATGCATTCTATGGAAGAAGGTGGATGGGATCTTCAGAAGGTTGATAAAGCTGGAATGAGAGAGTCAAAAGCAACATTTGTATTCGGACAGATGAATGAGCCACCAGGAGCACGTGCACGTGTAGCACTTTCAGGTCTTACAATAGCAGAGTATTTTCGTGATGGTGCTGGAGAAGGACAAGGGAAAGACGTTCTTTTCTTCGTTGATAATATCTTCCGTTTTACACAAGCAGGCTCAGAGGTATCGGCACTTTTAGGTCGCATGCCCTCTGCAGTAGGATATCAACCTACGCTTGCAACAGAAATGGGCGCGATGCAGGAACGAATTACTTCTACTAAAAAAGGATCTATTACATCTGTACAAGCGGTTTACGTACCTGCAGATGATTTAACTGATCCAGCACCAGCTACAACTTTTGCTCACCTTGACGCAACAACCGTACTATCGCGTAAGATTGCTGAGTTAGGAATCTATCCAGCCGTAGATCCACTAGATTCAACCTCTCGCATCCTTACGTCAGATATCTTAGGAAAAGAGCACTATGACTGTGCGCAAAAAGTAAAAGAACTATTACAACGCTACAAAGAACTTCAAGATATTATTGCCATTTTAGGTATGGAAGAATTATCTGAAGAAGATAAAATGGCGGTAGGTCGTGCACGTCGTGTGCAACGTTTCCTATCTCAACCATTTTTTGTGGCAGAGCAGTTTACTGGTCTTAAAGGTGTGTTAGTTGATATTAAGGATACCATTAAAGGATTTACAATGATTATGGACGGAGAGTTAGATCATCTTCCAGAAAGTGCATTTAACCTTAAAGGTACCATTGAAGAAGCAATTGAGGCAGGAGAAAAAATGCTTGCTGAAGCTTAATTAAGTTTAGAGTTCAGAATTACGAGTTAATAATAATTCTGAACTCTGAATTAATAACCATAAATATATGATTTTAGAAATAGTTACTCCAGAGATGACCCTTTTTAAAGGCGAAGTAGAATCAGTTTCTGTACCCGGTATAAATGGTCAGTTTCAGATGCTTGATAACCATGCACCTGTTGTATCATTACTTAGTAAAGGAGCTGTTAAAATTTTTGGAAGCGTACAATTAGAAGAATCTTTTGCTTCCCTATTTAAAAAAGAAGACGGTACTACTAACTTTACGATTACCGGTGGAGTAATAGAAATGAAGGACAATAAAGCTATAGTTCTAGCAGACTAGTTCTTACTTTTCAGAACACTAAGGAGGCCTTGATCTTTATGACAGAGGCCTTTTTTATGCGGTTAAGTTTTTGGCAATTCCGCTTTTGCGAAAACGAGAGCATCACAAAAAAATAAATGGAAGGCTTTTTATTTTACTCAATATAAATCCCAATTACCTTCTTTATAATACAGGTATAATTTTGGAGTAAAAATAGTGTTTACCTCTATCCCAGTGGTGTCTACAAGGGGTTTACCGAAGGATCTTAAACCGTTAAGAGCTTCTTTATTGAGCCATTTTAGTTCTAGATTCTTTAAATTAATTTTGGAAAGAGCATTCTCCTGTATAGGCTGTTTTCGGCCTATAATCCATCCCCATTCCCCTAAAGTGAGCACTTGATTGTGCAATGGTAAGGTGTGAAATGAGGCAGCTCTCAATGTTTTCTCTACACAATAAAATGCTTTTGTAGCATAATAGGGACTTCCTGATTGAGTTATGAAACTACCGTAATCTTGTAGCTTGTCGTAACAAATATTGTAAAACTCCTTGGTATAAAGTTTATTGAGGTCTACGTTATTAGGATCTGGTAAATCAACTAGAATAACGTCGTACAGCTCGTTGGATTGATCCAGATAGTTAAACGCATCTGCTACAATTGTTTTTACTTTTTTATCGTTGAGGGCATTCTTATTGAGTGTCGTGAAAATAGAATGGGATTTACCGAGTTCGATCATTTTTTGATCCAGATCTACTAAAGTGATTTGTTCAATCTCAGGGTATTTAAGAAGCTCTCTAACGAGACATCCGTCACCACCGCCCAATACTAAAATATTTTTTTTAACAGGAGTCATTCCTAAAACGCTATGCACCATAGGTTCATGGTACAAATACTCATCAAACGTAGAAAGTTGCTGGTTTCCATTAATGTATAAAGAATGCCATTCTTGCCATGAGGTGATGACTATCTTTTGATATTTTGTTTGCTCTGAGAATACTATTTTATCTTTATACTTGGATTGTTCTCCAAAAAGTACCAGCGGCTTTGCAAAAAATAAGCCTGATAAAATTACGATACCTATCACAATATAGCTCGCATAAAGTACCTTTTGTAATTTGTCATTTACTTGATGTCTTAAGGTGTAAAACAGCCAGAACGAAACGCCAAAATTGATAAGCCCTAACACAAAAGGTGTGTACGTCAATCCCAAGTACGGTAAACCAACAAAAGCAAAAAACAACCCGCCTACTAGACTGCCGTAATAATCTTTCTCTAAGATGTTTGAAATATTAAAGCGCAGTTCTTCATATTCATTATTGATGCGAGTAGCAAAAGGGATTTCCACTCCTATCAATAAGCCTATGGCTATAGACAATAAATAAATAACAATCCAAGCGTTATTGGTAACACCAAAAATGATATAGGAAATTATGGCGCTAAAACAAACTAAAAATGAAAGCACCAGCTCTGAAACTACAAAGTAAAAGATAATGTTTTTATCAAATGACCTGCTTAAACGACTACCTAGGCCCATAGAGAAAAGCATGATAGATACAATTAGGGTAAATTGTAAAATTGCATTTCCTATAAAATAACTGGCAAGTGTGGATAAAATATACTCTGCCACAATACCACTGAAACCAGTTGCAAAAAGGGCGATTTTAAGAACGGTAGATTTTTTGCTTCTCGAAGATTTCACTAAGGCCATATCTTACTTTCCAAAACCGCCAGAACGAGAACGGGTTCTTGACGAACTTTTATATCGCGAACTACTTCTTTTAGTTTTTTCTGTGGTGTGTTTGCTCCAAGTAGAACTTGTATTTTTACGCGAAAAAAAGGAAGGTCTTCTGCTTTTTTGATACGTACTACGTGTCCCATATTGACTATTTCCACTTGCTCCAGTTCCATAATAAGGCTTGCCATTTGCGCTAGCGCTTCTGTATCCATTATAATTTCTCTGATAGGCTGGGCGGCGCATCATCCAATAAAGGAATAAAAAGCTGGTCCCATTTGATCTCCATTGTCGCTGGGATCTGACAGGAGCTACAGCGGTCGAATCTTTCTTTACCTCTTCCCAATTACCGTACTTTTCATTACCAATTGCCCAGCCAAAACCTACGGGTTGTGCTACTCTAGATAGTTTTCCATTATGGTGAGAAACCAGCTCCATTCCTAGGTCATTTTCATGCTTCTCAAAAAAGGGTCTGTTTACCGTTTTCCAGTCCATTGAGTCTACCACTAAGGAATCTCGTTCCACCTGTAGTACATTGTATTTATGCTGGTATCTTTTGATTCCAGAATTCTCTGTAATATTCATATCGTTCAAAACGATAGAATAATCTTCCTTCCCTAATTTTTGAATTAACTTATCAGTAGGTTCCTTATCTACAGTAATGCTATCATCTGAAGTGCCACAAGAACAAAGTGTCAGACTTATAATAAGTAAAAAAGATACATATTTGAAGATCGTAATTTTCATAAGACAAGCTAATTTTAAAATTTGATATCGTTTTCGATTATTTCTTTGCCATAATAGGCTTGAAATTTGGTTTTTTCAATGACTTCAATAGTGATCATTATATCGTTCAGATCGTAAAATAAATAACTCTCTACAGGTCTCCATGATGTCATTAAGGTTTCATTTTTAAACGAGCCATTATAATTTTCATCCAGTTCAAAGTTAGTGTCTTTAAAAATGATGCCTGCATCTTTTATAGCTTGTTCTAGTATGTTGCGTTCTATGGATACAACTTCACTGAAGTAGATTTCGTTTTCCCCTTCAAATCGCTCTATTTCAAGATACGCTTCTCTTCCATCACCAGAGGTCAATAAATACTCCACACTTCTTCCATCAACTCCCCAGTCGTAATTTGATATTTCTGTAACAGTCCATTTTTCTTTCTGAGTTTTTAAACCCGTTCCTACGGCAAGGTTATTTAGATCGGGATTCTTTTTATTCCAAAACATAATTAAAGATCTTTATCGCAGTGTGGGCAGCATTTCATAGCATTTCTATTTTGGACTTCTTCTATATAAGCAGAACTTATGATTCCAGTAGGTAGCGCCACGATTCCTATACCTAACAATGCAATGATACCACTCAATAATTTACCTAAGCCTGTAACTGGATAAATATCTCCATAACCTACAGTAGTTAAAGTCGCAACAGACCACCACAGTGCTTCTCCTATGTTTTTAAAAGCATCAGGCTGTGCTTTATTTTCAATGTCATACATAAGTGTTGCAGCGATGACTAATAAAATAGAAACTATAAATATGGTTGCTATAATATCATTTTTTGATTTTCTAAAAACGGTGGCTATGAGTCGCAATGCTGCAGAGTGCCTATTCAATTTTAAAATACGCAGTAATCTTAATAATCTCAGTGTTCGTATAACTCTTAAATCGATTTTGAATAAAAAGGGCAGGTAAAAAGGCAGTATCGATAGCAGGTCTATCAACCCCATAAAAGAAAATATATAGTTCCATCTCGATTTAAAAGCGCCTTTATTCTTAAAAGCTAGATCTGCTGTCCAGATTCTAGCTGCATATTCTATACTGAACACAATAATAGAAACAATTTCTATAGATTTAAAAACACCGCCGTAAGTGGCTTTTAATTCTCTATAAGATTCAAGAAACAAAGCAAGCACATTTAAGATAATTAGTCCAAAGATTAAATAATGAACTAGATTATCACCGCGCTGGTTGCCTCGTTCTTCATCCAGTAATCCATAAACAATTTCCTTAATTTTCATAGATGCTGGATTTCAAACTTTTAACCTGATTCAAATCACCTCTAGCGATATTTCTCTCCTCTATTTTTTGAGCTTCAAAGGCTTGTGTCAAAAAAACAATCCCTTTTTCCAATTTGTAAGAGCTGTTACAAGTAAAAATATCCAAAGCTACATAATGATGCTCTGGCCAGGTGTGAATAGCTATATGACTTTCTTCTATAACTATAACACCACTCACACCTATAGGAGAAAACTTATGAATCGTTGCATTTACTACAGTAAGCTGCATCAAACGAGCAGCTTCCAGCAACTTGGTTTCTACATAGTTACAAGAGTTGATTTTTTCTGTAGAACAGCCGTAAAAGTCAATGGTTTTTTGGTAACCTAAATGTTGAAGTGGTTTCAATTGCAATTTTATTTTATTTCAGTAAATTCAAATATAACAGAATACTAGAATAGCCGTAAAAGATAAAACCTGCAAAGAAGACTCTGCAGGTTTTGTGATATTATTATTTAAACTCTCCGTGTATAAAATGGAGAACGGTATGCAAATAAAAAGTTACTTAAGTAATTTGATGGCAGCCTCTTTACCATTTGCAATGGCCAGGTCTAATGCTGTTTTACCGTCAACTTGAATAGACGTATCTGCTCCAGCATCTAATAGAGAAGCTACTAAGTTGTAGCGTCCCATTTTTGCTGCCCACATCAATGGTGTATTATCATTACATGCTTGGTTGACATTTACTTGAGCTTCGTTTATTAAATAGATAGCTACATCAGTACTGCTCATTTGAACAGCTAGTTGTAAAAGCGTTGCTTTTCTGGTTCCTACTTGAAGACATTGGTCTTTGTTAGCATCAGTAACTAAAACTTTAAGATCCCTAGGGCTATCATTCTTAAGAGCAATAGTCATTTCTCTAGTTAAATCTTGAGCGCTTGCGGTTCCTGCTAGGATAAGAGCGAGAATAAAAAGAACTTTTTTCATCATTGTTAGGTTTTAAGAACTGCTAATATAACACTATCGATTAAAACCATTTAGGATTTTAAGGATGTATTTTTGATCGTACTTCTCTGCGTAGTATATAGCTGTTTTACCTTTTCTAGATTTTTTGTCAAGATTTGCTCCTGCACTTAGTAATTCGGATACCATATCTTCTCTTCCATATTTTATAGCATACATCAATGGAGTTTTGTCTTCACAGACTTTATCTAGATCTACGGAGTGATTCGAAATCAGGGCTTTAAAGACCTTTTTAGAGTCTATTTTTATAGCGATGGAAAGCAAGTTGTATTCAGAGCCTTTTATTTCTAGGCAATTATTTTTGTTAGATTCATTGATGTTTTGATTCAATAGAGCAACATCGTCAGTTTTCAAGGCCTCTGCCATTTGGCGCTGGCCATAGCTTAATGTGGATACAAATAAAACAGATAGCACTAGTAATTTTTTCATAGTTGGTGTTATTTAGATTTTATTTCAATATTATTTTTGTCTTGCTTTCGCGAAAGCGGAATAAAAATTAGGTGTATACCGAACTTTTGATGCACTGAGTTTATCGAAGTGTTGAGCTGCGAAAGTATATTTTATCGTTATTTAGTTGAAATCATCAAAGATGGCTTTAACTGTTGCCATCGCTGCGTTTCAAAACATATTGCGTTAACACGCGTTTCTTTTTTATGTTTTGTTATTCATAACTCCCGTTTTTATTTTCCTAACAGTTAAGGTCAAGTCATTATTGCTTATCCTTGTAGCGCAGCGGTCTTATATCTTTTATTTCTCTATTTCTTGTACTCCAGTATATCTCCTGGCTGGCATTCCAGGGCTTCACAAATAGCTTCAAGAGTAGAAAATCGCACGGCTTTTGCTTTTCCTGTTTTCAAAATAGAAAGATTTGCCGTGGTGATTCCTATCAGATCTGCTAGTTCATTGCTTTTCATGCTTTTTTGTGCCAGCACGATGTCAAGGTTGATGTATATGGGCATGGCTTATATGGTTAAGTCGTTTTCTTGTTTTAAATCAGCTCCTTTTTTTGCCATATCTATATATAAATAAGAGATGATGGAGACAAAACCATGAATAATTATAAACACTACTGACTCTTCCATTTTAAAATATCCACGAGAAATAGTTGAGGCCACTGCTGTTATAAATGCTATAATGAAGACCGCTAGATTCAAATAGAAAAACCGGCGTAAATCTCTGATTGCTTTTTCATGAAATAGAGAGTCTGCTATAAAAACTTTAAAAAATTTGTGCATTATATGAAAGTAAAAGCTAAAAAACGGAAAAATAGCAATCAATATAATGGCTCGTGGCTGGAATATCATGCTAATTTCAATATCAGGTACCATAACGCTTATCATTTCTTTTCCTTTGAGTGTACTTATTTCTACAAAAGGAATATCCCATCCTAGATAAAATTCAAAAAAGCCTAAAGAGCAGCAGATGACGAAGAAAACAGACCATATCGTAAAGCAGTAAAAAAACATTTTTGAGAACCAGTAAAGTATGTGTTTCATAATTATATAGTGAAGTCGTTTTCCTGTTGCAATTGATTTCCTTTTTTAGCCATTTCAAGGTATAAATGGATGATAACAGCTACAAAGCAATGAGTACCTACTATGAGAAAGGTTTCGTCCATTTTAATTTCTCGATCCTTAACCCAATTAAATAGGGTTGCTACAGCTGAAATAACAACTATAACTAGATTGAGACGGTAGAATAATTTCATTTTTTTCAAATGATCTGAAGTGAATAATTTAGGCTTTATAAACATTCCAAAGAACAGATGTAAGTGATAAAAGTAAAAGGCATAGAAACTAAAAGTTATAAGCGGTAGCATTACAATAATAGATGGAGGGAAAATCAAACGCATTTTTACAACAGGTACAATTATGTGAATCATAGTTTTTGATTCAGACTTTATGATTTCTACAAAAGGAATATCCCAGCCTAGATAAAATTCAAAAAAGCTTAAAATGCTGAATAGAAATATAAAAACAAACAGAAAACTACAGGTTATATAGAACACTTTTGAAAGCCAATACATGATTTTTTTCATAATTATAAAATTGGTTTTTAATACATCCCTTTTGTAACAAATATATAAGGTATTATATTTTTTCCTTTTTTCCTAAACCATCAACTCTATATTCAATTCCATTCTCAATTAAAAGTCCTTGTGTGTTCGAACTGTTTTTCTCAATCCCGTGTTTAACATCAATTTTAATTGCTTTCCCGTTGTAATCTGTAATTACTTGGTCTACAACAGAATGGCCAACCACAATTTTTTCGGCATCATAAAAATTCAATACCTCATCTAGCTCTAGTTCTGTAGTTTTATGAGAAGGACGGCCATTAAAGAAAAGAATAGTTTTGTACAGGAAACCCATTGATAGACCTCTATCCCAATAAGGGCTGTCGCTAGCGCCTAAAACTAACTTTTCATTTTTGGTTAAATTATCTCTGCCAGGCACTTTACCATAATATTCTTTTGCAATTTTATTAATTTTTGAAATATTTAAATTTGCTTCAACATGTTTTTTATTTAAACCACCATGTACAAAAACATAGTCACCTATTTTTTCTATGATATTTTTAGACCTTAACCATTTCCCTAATTCAGATTTTTCTGAATAGAGGTGTCTTGTTGCTTCATCCCAATCTTTTTTATGGCTGATTTGTTTTGCAACTTCAACATACCGAAAATCGGTATAAGAAATATCTCCGTATAGATTCATTGTTTCGTGATTTCCATTTATGAAATGAACCTTTCCGCCTTGCTTTTCTGCTTTTTCTTCTAACATATAAATAAGCCACAAAACTTGACTAACGCTTTCTCCACGGTCAAAGAAATCACCATTCAGTACTAAGTGACCAGCGCCATAAATCCAATTGTAGTTTTCATCAATAACTTTATTGTTAAATAGAAAACTAGAGAACGCATTGTAATTCCCCTCAATGTCAGATATAGCAATTAACCTAATTGGTAAGGGATAATTGTCAATTTCTTGATGTATTGAGTCTTTAAGGGTAACTTTAAACCTGTCTTTATCACTATTATTAACAGATACCTCAATAGGTTTATTTCTTTTAATACTACTCGTTACCAGTTTGTTTTGCTCGTTAACCTCAAATTTAATGTCGTCAAATATATAAGGTCCATCAACTCCTTTTAGATAAGTTTTATATTGTTCGTCTATAAAGAAACCAAAATCCTCATCTGAAAATAAAGCATCGATACCAGACCATCTAAAACTAATCATTCCGGTTTTTGAATCTAGGTTTGTTTGCCCAAAAATTAAAACAGATACAATCCAATAACCAGCAAAAGCTATAGTGCCCCACTTTAGAATTTTTAAAGCTCTTTTTTTATTCTTTTTCATGCTAAGGGGATTATATAGTTAAGTTGTTTTCTTGTTGAATTTTAATAGACTGGTTGATGATCTTAGATATGATAATTAAGAAGATTCCAAGGGCCGTAATCACCAGGAAAGAATCAAATGAAAAACCCAGATCAATAGAAACGTTCTTTATTGAAATCGCATTTGATTTTACAACCGCCATTGTAGCATATTTGTAAATTAAGGAAGGTATTTTAGTGATCAATGATCCAATAACACAAAACAGACCAGCCCTATAAAAATGCCTTTCTATTTCTACGTCTATAAATCGATAAGGGGTAATTCTGTAAGACACTTTTTTTAAATGATATAGCATCGCTAGGAACATCCAGTAACCCATAACTGAAAGAGCTAACACCACATAAAATGTCCAATGAACATTATATATGTCAACCCCAAAATTGTTAAAGCCCGTCTCGTAATTATCTGCAAAAACAAAAAATGAAATAGGAGCTAAAACAGCTGATATCCAAGTAAAAAAGTAAACCAAAGTCATAATGGCACGAAGTACACTTAACCAACCTATTTTCATAATTATTATCGTTTATCGATGACAAACATACAATATAATTATTGTTAAACAATAATAAATTATCGAAAAAGAATAATATAAATAAGTAAAATATTTATAATGAGGTAGTTGCGCTTTTTAACTTTAAGGTGAAATCGAGAGAGAACAAAGTGATTCCGCTATCCATTAAAATGACGTGATTCCTTTCAACTATAAGATAGTTTTTACAGATTCTGTATCAAGTGTAGAATAGTCAATTATTCAACTAACATAGCACACAAAAATCTTCAATGATACCTGATAACTAATAACCAGCAATCGCTAACAGAAAGCTGAAATCTCGTATTTTTGCAGCATGCTTCCAGAAAAATTACAGGCTCTTTTAGGTATGCGTTACTTCTCAGGAAGTTTACGCAAACTGACGGTTAATAAAGGTCTTGTAGATTTTGCTTCTAACGATTATTTAGGTTTTTCTGAGTTGGAGTTAACTCAGACAAAATCTTTAAATGGCGCTACGGGCAGCCGGCTTATTTCTGGGCATAGTGATTTACACGATCAAGTAGAAGAACAAATCGCAGCGTTTCATAATGCGCCAGCAGCGTTGCTTTTTAATTCTGGTTATGATGCAAATATAGGTCTCATTCCTGCGCTCACAGATCGGGCAGATTTGATTCTTTTTGATCAATTGGTTCATGCTAGTATACGGGATGGAATTCAACTTTCTCAAGCTAAATCACTTAAATACCGTCATAATGATTTGCGACATTTAGAGATTCTGTTGTCTAAATTTAGTGAGGAAGAAGAACGTCAGGTGTACGTGATTACGGAGTCCGTTTTTTCTATGGATGGAGATATGCCAGACCTTAAAAAGCTGGTGAAACTGGTAGAAAGATTTGAAAATGCACATTTGATTCTGGATGAGGCGCATGCGTTAGGTGTTATTGGAAATAAAGGAGCTGGACTTGCTCAAAAGGAGGATGTAGAGAATGATATTTTTGCACGGGTGGTTACATTTGGGAAAGGCCTGGGCTGTCATGGTGCGGCTATTTTGGGAAGTGAAGATCTCAAAGAATATTTGATCAATTATGCACGTAGTTTTATTTATACCACCGCACTTCCAGAGCATTCATTGCGGGCTATTTCAAATGCTTATCTTATGTTGAATCAGCGTGAAGATGCTGTCTCTCGGTTGACTTATATCATTACTTTCTTTAATAAATTAGTGGTGGAAAATGGATTGAGGTTACGCTTTCGCGAAAGCGAGACAGCCATTCAAGTCTGTATCATTCCTAAAAATGAGAAGGTAAAAAAAGCAGCGCGTATAGTGCAAGAAAAAGGGTATGATGTGCGAGCAATTTTATCTCCTACGGTTAGTCAAGGAGAAGAACGACTGCGCGTGTGTTTGCACAGTTTTAATACAGAAAAAGAAATAGAAGGCTTGCTACAACTGCTTGCCAAAACACTAAAAGAACTATGAGTAAATTCAGAACCGTTGCCGTATTTGCCTATCCAGCAGAAGCGCTAGCTGTAAAAGGAAGATTAGAAAGTGAGCAGGTGCAGGTTTTTTTAAAAGATGAATTTACAGTAGCTGCAGATCCTTTAGTATCACATGCAATAGGAGGCGTAAAAATGCAAGTGTATAAAGAAGACTTTATTAAAGCGATGGGAATTATCGAGCAGTCTAATCCAGATATGGTCAAGTATCGCGTTGAATATATAAAATGTCCCAATTGTGGAAAACGAGAAGCGAGAGAGATAAGTAATATAGAGACGGCGCGTACTTTTGCAGAAAAGATTAAAGCGGTTGGTTTAAGTATTTTGCCTTTTTCAACTTCCTACAATTATCAATGTAAAAATTGTCAAACAAAATTTGATATCGATGAATAATATTTTTATAACCGGTATAGGTACCGATGTAGGCAAAACAGTGGTTGCAGCCATAGTGACGCAGGCACTTCAAGCAGATTATTGGAAACCGATCCAAAGCGGGCTGGAAGAAACCGATAAGGCAACTATTGCTAGCCTTATTGATACTGGTAAAACCGTTATCCATCCAGAAGTTTATAGGCTTAAAACACCTATGAGTCCACATAAATCTGCTCAGATAGATGGTGTTACTATAGAATTAGATAAAATAATACGTCCAGAAACAGAAAACATATTAGTCATAGAAGGCGCTGGTGGTTTGCTAGTTCCCTTAAATAATCAGGATACTATAGTTGATATGATTGCTCGAGATGATAAAGTAATCCTCGTTAGCGCTGGTTATTTGGGAAGTATCAATCATACTTTGTTGAGTGCGTCACTTTTAAAAGCTAAAGGGCTCAACTGTGTAGGAATTATTTACAATCATGTAGAACTGGATGGTACGATTGAGGTGATTGAAAAAATGACAGGATTAAAGACGTTAGGAAACATCCCTAGAGAGCAAGAAATAAATACTGCCATGGTCGTTAAATATGCTTCAAAATTTGAAAAAGTTTTAAAAGCCTTATGAAAAAAGAAGAGATTCTAAAAAATGACGCGAGCTTTATATGGCATCCTCTCACACAACATAAAACAGCTAAGCAGCCTCTTGCGATTTCTCATGCAAAGGGAAATTACCTCTATGATTTTGATGGCAAGAAATATTTTGATGGGATATCTAGTTGGTACACTTGTAGTTATGGGCATGCTAATCCGGCATTAACACATGCGATTAAAAATCAAGTAGATCAATTGCATCATGTTGTTTTTGCAGGGATGACTCACGAACCAGCAGCAATATTAGGAGCGAAATTAACCGCTATTTTACCTGATAATCAGCAGAAGTTGTTCTTTTCTGAAAATGGTTCTACCAGTGTGGAAATAGGTTTAAAAATGGCTTTTCAATATCATTTCAATAAAGGCGAGAAACGAAATACAGTCGTAGCTATGGAAAATGGCTTCCATGGAGATACCTTTGGAGCAATGAGTGCTAGTGGCTTATCAGTTTATAATGGCCCTTTTGAAGAATTCTTTATACATGTAGTGCGCATTCCTGTACCTACTAAAGAAAATCTACAGGAGGTGTTACAACTTGTGGATGGCATTGTTGAGCAGCACCAAATTTCTAGCTTTATTTATGAACCTTTAGTTCAGGGAGCCGCCGCTATGCAGCTCAACGATGCCGAATCCCTTTGCCAAGTCATCAATAAATTTCAGCAATATAGCGTGATCGCGATTGCAGACGAAGTGATGACCGGTTTTGGAAAAACAGGAACTTATTTTGCCAGCGATCAAATAGGTGCTAAGCCAGATATTATGTGCTTGTCAAAAGCACTAACTGGAGGTATTATGCCCATGGCGATTACTTCTTGCACGCAAAATATGTATGATGCTTTTTATGATGATGAGCTTTCAAAAGGTCTTTTTCACGGTCATACCTATTCAGGCAATCCATTAGGATGCGCGGTTGCCAGTGCCGCTATAGACCTTTTGATTTCCGATGAGATCCAAAATAATATCAAACGCATTATCCAGTCCAATCTAGAGTTTAAAGCAAGGATTGAATCTCATCATTCTGTCGCTGCTGTGAGAATTAAGGGTGTTATTCTCGCCATTGATCTCGCCATAGAAATGGAGCGTTATGGAAACAAACGCAATGAGATGTTTCAATGGTTCTGGCAGCGAGGTTTATTTTTAAGGCCGTTGGGTAAAACGGTTTATATCGTGCCGCCTTTTACGAGTTCACCAGAAGAAATGAATTTTGTTTATGAGTTGCTCATAGAGTTCCTTGAAGGAGCTATCTAAAAGGATCATTTAAAAATTTAAAAAAAAATCCTGTGAAGCAAGTTCACAGGATTGATTATGTCAGTTAACGATGTTTACTTACGTATAGTGAAGTACTAGTTCTTTATTAATTTTTTCACAACACTTCTTCGATTAGACTCTATAGCAATAAGGTAAATTCCAGAAGATAAACTTGAAATATCAAGTGAAGCGCTAAGGACGTTTTCAAAGGATGCCGCCATCACTTCTCTTCCATTTATGTCAACAACTGATAGCTCATTTATAGTTTGATGGTCACTATTAATATAAATAATATCAGTTGCAGGATTAGGATACATCACAAAATCAGTAGCATTAATTTCATCAATTGAGGCAGTAGCTGCGCTTACCGTAAAGTTGTCTACAGCCCAAAAAACAGTTCCTGCTGCATTAGTAGCTATGGCATTTTGAAGCCCAAAATAATATACGCCAGCTGTTGGAGCGGTATAGCTATAATTATTTATTTGGAAAGCTGTATTCGCAAAACCGGGCGAAGTAGCAATAATAGATTGTGATGCTAAATTTTGAGTCGTTCCTGCAGTTAGAATATAGCGTGCAGGGGTTGTTGAGCCAGTTTGTACTGTGCTAACATAAAAGGATATATCAACTGTTTGATTAGCCGTGAGGTTAACACCTCTAGATAGGATCCAGTCATTTGCTTGTGCCGTTGTAACACCAGCACCTACACGAGCTGAATAAGCACCTTCTTGAACATTAGGATCTCCAGCACCAAAATTCACGCTTTGCCAAAAGTTACCTATGGATCCTGATGGGTCTCTTTCAGCTTTCCAGCCAAAATAAGAAAACTCATCATTTTCAAATCCAGTGTTGTAAGGAAGATTGCTTGCTTGAAATAAGCTAGTGAAGGTAAATGGGCCATTCCAGTTACTTACTGATCCTGCGCATACTGTTCTAACATAATAATCATAAACAGTATTTGCTGTTAACCCCATCAAAGTATAAGGTGAGGTTACGTTTGCACCAGAAAGGAGCGTTCCTGCGGTACGTTGATCAAAACCTTGAAGACCAAATTGTACCTCTATACCTGCACCACCATTTGGATTCCAAGTTAAATCTACTGCCGCCGCCGTTTGATTTGTAAAACCTAGATTTGTAGGTCTAGCACATGCCACCGGAGCACCTAGTTTAACTTGAGGACGGAAATTAGAGGCAGTAAGAGTAGTAGGTAAGGTGGTTGTGCCTGGATTTGAACGGGAGCTAAAAACTCCTGGAGCACCACCTACAGGTGAATTATCACAAAACGACACATTTACAGTGTTTGCGACAGGGTTAGAGAGATTTTGATAATCAAAAGCAACAAATAAACTTCCACCGGTATAAGTAAACGCTGTCCCATTAGCAAATTCTATATTATAATCTCCCACAGCTGCTGGCACGGTAGTAGCTGCATCACTTACTAAGGTCATTCCAATAAGTACACCTGCCCAACTTGTTCCTTTTGTGTTGGTAACATCTGTTGAGTTTTCTCAATAAATTTTGATATCACCAGCTGTCGGGATGTCTTGAGCCGTTTCGTAAGAAAATCCAAGACCACTAATACCATCATTAGTGCTAAAGCCACCTGCTGTCATTTCTGCTGCGGTTACAATAAACACCGTCCTTGTAACAGCTCTTTCACCTTGAGGCGCTCTACCAAAAGAGGATGTGCTACCACCTGAAATAACTGAATTAAACTGGCTTTGAGCGAGAGTTTCAGGTCCTATAATTAAAATTAAAAGTAAGAAAACCAGCTTACCTAGTTGAGTAATTTGTTTCATAATATAGAATTTAGAGTATAAATATATTCATAAAAGGCTATAAAATAGCGAACTAGATTATAATTTATTGACAAATTGTTTTTAGAACTAGTTAGTTTTCCTGTCAATTATAGTTTCTAATTCATGCAGCAATTGATTTATTAATTCTTTTAAATTGTAGGTTTCTCTATATCTTCTTTGCACTTTTGCAGTTGTAAACGAGCCAGTGAAAAATCCTATTTATATTAACGATGCAGCTATGATCGCTGCGGTAGACTCTTTTAAGAGCCAGCAAGAGCATTGTTTTTTTGAGAAAAAAAATAAGGCTTGGAACAGTCCAGTTTCAAAGTCACAGGAACTGCAATTGCAGTATTTCTTAAATGAAAATGAAACTTATGAATCTCTGGATCGCAGTGTACAACTAGCGCTTTTTGCAGCGAGATCTTTGAAAGGTATTCCAGAACAAACTGCTGTAAACTTGGGCTCTAGTCGAGGTGCTACTGGGTTGTGGGAAGCCTATTATAACCGCTTTCGCAAAAGCGGAACAGTCCCAACAGCAACTTCCCCTCTAACGACCCTAGGAAATATCTCCAGTTGGGTGGCTCAAGATCTCGGATTGAAAGGAACGGCATTTTCCCATAGCATTACTTGTGCAACTGCATCTCATGCTATTCTCAACGCGATCGCCTGGTTGGAAAGTGAAATGGCAACTAGTTTTATTGCCGGTGGAAGTGAAGCGCCTTTGACTGCCTTTACCATAGCTCAAATGCAGGCTTTACGCATCTATTCAAGAGATAATGATAGGTATCCATGCAAAGCTTTAGACCTAGATAAATCGCAAAACTCGATGATTTTGGGAGAAGCTGCAGCGTGTTTTTTACTTTCTAAGGAGCATAAAAATAGCCTTGCAAAAATTACTGGTTATGGAAGTGCGATAGAAAGGTTAGAAACTGCGACATCTGTCACTGCAACTGGAGAATGTCTTCAAGAATCAATGAGACAGGCGACACAGCATATCCATCTAGAAGAAGTAGATGCGATCATTACACATGCACCAGGAACTATAAAAGGCGATAAAGCAGAGTTTGCTGCAATACGAAATGTGTTTGGAGATCAATACCCACATTTGTGCAATAATAAATGGCAGGTAGGTCATACGCTAGGAGCGAGTAGTGCCATAAATCTATTCATGGCAATTGAAATGCTACAATCAGAAATGATATTTAAAATTCCTTACTTAGAAGAATCGTTTGTGAATCCACGAGGAGATGACAGAATACCAAAACGTATTTTGATCAATGCAACTGGTTTTGGGGGCAATGCGGTGAGTTTACTGGTGGAGAGATAATTGTTTCAATATAGAAGACAAGAGGTAAGAAGGATGTTTGCAGATAGACAAGAGGTAAGAAGGAAGCGTTCTAGAGTCTTTTGACAACCTAATTCACATACGCTACATTTTTGTACTTTATACTTGGTATATAATACTTCAAGAATCCCTATTTTTACTTTTTTAACAAGAATACGATTATGAGACACAACTGGACAAAAGAAGAAGTATTAGAAGTTTATAACAGGCCGATGATGAGTTTGTTATATGACGCGGCTACGGTTCATAGAGAATTGCATAACCCAAATCAAGTACAAGTTTCTACACTTTTATCTATTAAAACGGGTGGTTGTCCAGAAGATTGTGGTTACTGTCCTCAAGCGGCTCGTTATCATACTAAGGTAGAAGGGAATGACTTGATGTCTGTGCAACAAGTTAAAGCACAGGCGTTAAGAGCAAAATCTAGCGGAAGTTCTCGTGTTTGTATGGGAGCAGCCTGGAGAAATGTAAAAGATGGCCCAGAATTTGACCAAGTCTTAGAAATGGTTCGTACGATAAATAAGCTAGAGATGGAAGTGTGCTGTACACTTGGCATGATTACAGAAAATCAAGCACACCGACTGGCTGAAGCGGGCTTGTATGCGTATAATCACAACTTAGACAGTTCTGAAGAATATTATAAAGAAGTTATTTCTACTCGCGGCTATCAAGACCGTTTGGATACAATTGGCAATGTGCGCAAAACTAATGTTACGGTTTGTAGTGGTGGAATCATTGGAATGGGAGAAAAAATAGAAGACCGCGCAGGAATGTTGGTGGCGCTATCCAGCTTGAGCCCGCAGCCAGAAAGTACGCCTATCAATGCACTTGTTGCTATAGAAGGAACACCTCTTGAAGAGCAACAGCCCGTTTCTATTTGGGAAATGATACGTATGGTGGCTACTACGCGCATCGTTATGCCACAAACTCAAGTAAGATTGAGTGCAGGTCGCAAAGACATGAGTCGGGAAGGGCAGGCGATGTGTTTCTTTGCAGGAGCCAATTCTATTTTTGCCGGTGATAAATTACTAACGACCCCTAATCCTGATGTAAATGATGACATGAAAATGTTTGAGTTATTAGGTTTAGAACCTATGAAGCCATTTGTAAAGAAAGCACAACCTGAAACTATAGAAGCTCAGTATTCTGTGTACAAAGATCAAGGGGAGAAACCTAAATGGACACGTCCAGGACATACTATTGAACGCAACGTTGAAGCAAAAGCAGCGGGTAAAGTAGTAAAGGCATAGTGAAGTAAATAATATTTTTTTAGTTCGTTCGTTAAGTATGCCCGCTATTTATGCCACTCAACCTGCAGCAAATACCACGAGTTTCCACGATAAGCAGAGATGATTTTATTAAAAATTATCTAAGGCCGCAGCATCCTGTTGTTATTGAAAAATTGACTCACGACTGGCCAGCTTTTAAAAAGTGGAATTTAGAATACATCAAAAAAGTCGCAGGAGATAAAACGGTTCCGCTGTACGATGACCGTCCAGTAAAGCATGACGAAGGTTTTAACGAGGCCCATGCTGTAATGAAGATGTCAGAATACATAGATTTACTCGATGAGAAACCTACTGATTTTAGAATCTTCCTCTACAACATTTTAAAACAAGTACCAGCGCTTCAAGCCGATTATAAATTTCCTAAGTTAGGAATGAGATTGATCAAAGGATTGCCTATGATGTTTTTTGGAGGTACTGGTGCTAAGGTTTTTATGCATTTTGATATAGATTGTACTAACATCTTGCATTTTCAATTTCATGGTAAAAAGCGCTGTATAATTTTCCCGCCAGATCAGTCGCCTTACTTGTATCGCGTCCCTTATTCCTTAATCGCTAGAGAAGATATTGATTTCACCGATCCAGATTTTGATAAATGGCCTGCTTTACAACAAGCACAAGGCTATGTTTGCGATCTCAACCATGGAGAAATGCTTTACATGCCAGAAGGATACTGGCATTACATGCAGTACCTCACGCCAGGTTTTTCCATCAGTCTAAGATCTTATCCTCGCAACATTAAAAATCTAGGAAAAGCACTTTATAACCTTTTGTTTATGCGTCATTATGATAACTTTATGCGCAAACGTAAAGGTCAAGAATGGACTGATTATAAAAATGATCAGGCGATTTTGAGAACTCATAAGAGTATAGGGATCAAGGAATAAGATCTACAGCTTTCGCGTAGACCAAATGGCTTTCCCAACCTCGATAGAGCAAGTAATCGGCTAGTTTTTTTCTCTTTTTGTACTTATCGGTCTCTGAAGTAATTTGTTGCAAGCGCTTTCGCGAAAGCGTGTCAAAAGTTAACTCATAATCACTTTCAGAAATCTCTTTAAGACCTATCTTTATCGTACGCTCGTTCAAACCTTTCATTTTAAGTTCGCGTACAATGCGAACTCTGCCCCATTTTTTAATGCGAAATTTCCCTCTAGCAAAGGCTTCAGCATAGCGTGTTTCATTTAAAAACTTATGATGAATTAAATGCGGGATGATTTCATCGATCGCTAGCTGAATCATCCCCATACTCTTTAATTTATTTTCTATTTCTTTATGACAGCGTTCTTGATAGGCGCAGTAACGTTCTATGGAACGAGTCGCTTCTTCTAAGGTGTAGGTGTCTTTGGGCATGGAATTGTAAATCGATTAATGCTTTTGCAGCTTATTTGTTTTGTGTAGCTTCCCATTCCTTTCTAGCAATTGAAAATACATCAAACACATTATTATTTAATCCAGGAACTTGTTTTTCAAAAGTCATGGAATTGTAGCGAGCTACTTTTGCGCTTCCTGTATTTTCTACGTGAACCATGGAGATGATATTGGAGTTAAAATCCTGATCAAATTCCTTCTCAAACCCAAAATTCTTTGCGTGAATGGCAGCTTCTGTAGCATAACCTTTGTGCCAGTATTCTGGTAAAAAGGAGTAGCCTATTTCCAGTCTCTTTTCATTTTCCACATCCTGAACCAGCAAGCCACATTTACCTATCATTTTTCCAGTAGATTTTAGAATCACGGCGTTAAGACCGCCGCGATGTTCTTCATATCTCAAGAGGCATTTTTTAAACCAAAATTCACAGAGTTCTTTCTCGGTTTTAGTTTCATCTAGCCATAGATATTTATAAATCTCTTTCCTATTAAAAAACGGCAACCACGCATCAAAGTCTGCCATAGTTACTGGTCGGAAGGTGAGGCGTTCTGTTTCTTGGTTGGTGAGAAGGTATTTCAAAATTATTGGGTTTTAATACTTGCACTTTTAATAACACTGGCACCTTTCTTAGATTTGATTATTATTAGTCTTGGACTCTCAGACTTAAGAATAGGATTCATACTGTTTTCCATAAGGCCAAAATTCATTCTGCTCTTAGGGAAAAGGAGCTTTTTATTTTTTTAAGAAATCAACTTTACCACATCCTTAGCAAAATAACTCGCAATCAAATCTGCGCCAGCTCTTTTTATAGCAGTGACTTGTTCCATCATTACAGCATCGTGGTTGAGCCAGCCTCTTTGGGCAGCTGCTTTAAGCATGGCATACTCGCCGCTTACTTGATACACACTTACAGGAACATCTACTTCGTTTTTAATATCTCTAACGATATCTAAGTAGCACAAGCCTGGTTTTACCATAACGATATCTGCTCCTTCATCGATGTCCATTAATGTTTCCTTGATGGCTTCACTGCGGTTTGCAGGATCCATCTGGTAGCTTTTCTTATCTCCAAAACCTGGTGCACTGTCCAGCGCATCTCTAAATGGACCATAGAAAGCACTTGCATATTTTGCCGAGTAGCTCATGATGCCGGTATCTATAAATCCTTCTTCCTCCAGCGCTTCTCTTATATAAAGAATACGGCCATCCATCATATCGCTAGGCGCCAGCATATCTGCGCCAGCTTGTGCGTGTGAGATACTCATCTGAGCGAGCACTTCACAAGTAGCATCATTGATTATTTTTTGATTTTCTACAATCCCATCGTGGCCAAAACTAGAATAAGGATCCAACGCTACGTCAGTCATGACATACATTTCTGGAGCAACTTCTTTTACGGTTTTGATGGCGCGCTGCATCAATCCATCCTTATTTAAAGCTTCTGTTCCTTTGTTGTCTTTTAAATGATCTGGTACTTTGACAAAAAGCAACACACTTTTCAATCCCATATTCCGAAGTAATTGTACCTCTTTCTTCAAAAGGTCCAAGCTAAATCTGTAATAATCTGGCATAGAAGCTATTTCTTCTTTGATGCCTTTTCCCTCTACTACAAATAAGGGAACGATAAAATCACTAGGAGAGATCAATGTTTGTTGTACCAAAGATCTAACAGCTGCACTAGTTCTTAACCTTCTATTTCTTCTTAATGGGAACATATTATAAGTCTAATTTATGAATGAGATGGAGGTAATCCATTTTATAATTGGGAATTTTCAAAGTTACCTTCTTTGCGGTATTTAAAATAATGATAGCAGGAGTTTCTGAATGGCTAACTTTATGAAATTGGAATTGGCTTTGGATAAAATCGTTGATAAGAAGTGCCTCATCATAAGAAATGCTTCTTCTCACAACTCCTTCCGCCGATTTATAAACGATTAGATCTTCTATAAAGCTCATGGATTCAATCGCATCAGCATCGATAATAAATTCAATAGTAAAATCGTTACTTTGAAATATAGAATTGATATTTTCTGTGGTAGGTTCTAGTTGTTGTGCGCAGGATGTGAGAATGCTTATAGAAAGTAGCAGAAGAAATATTTTCATAGTTGTCTTTTAATTTAGAAACCTCACACTTCAGGACTAGGGAAAAGGCGGCGCTACTCCTTCTTTAATATTGTACTACTTGCTTGCGCAGTGCACAGCACAGTTAAATCGGCAATATTAACGTGTGGTGGTCTGGATACTGCAAACAGAATTACATCTGCAACGTCTTGGGGTTGTAATGCCATAAAGCCTTGATAGACTTTTTCTGCTCTTTCTGTATCGCCTTTGAATCTTACTTCACTGAAATTAGTTTGCACCATTCCTGGATTCACAGCACCTACTCTTATGTTGTAAGGATTCAAATCCAATCGCATTCCGGTGGTAATGGCATCGACAGCATGTTTAGAACCGCAATACACGTTTCCATTTGGGTAGACTTCTTTCCCCGCTGTAGAACCTATGTTGATAATATGACCACTTTTACGGTTGCGCATTTGTGGAATGATGGCATGACTCACATACAGCAGTCCTTTGACATTAATGTCCATCATAGCGTCCCAGTCTTCTAGGCTTCCTTTATCAATAGGGTCTAATCCATGCGCATTTCCAGCATTATTTATAAGAATATCAATCTCGTTAAAAGGAGCTTCTGTTAAACTATTGATCTGTTCTTCCACTTCTATTTTATCACGCACATCAAAACAGAGGGTTTCTACAGGAACCCGTTGAGAGAGTTCTTGTTTCAATTCGGCTAACTTTTCTTTGTTGCGACCGCATAGTACGAGTGCGTAATTATTTTCGGCAAGTGTTTGTGCGGTTGCCAGTCCTATACCGCTGGTTGCGCCGGTGATCAATGCTGTTTTCATGTCAAATATTTATACAAAAATAGGTAAAAGGCAACTGTTTATTTGCAATTCTAAGGAACCACTTCTGATTAGGAGAGCTCGACTTTTTTAAACATTAAAATCACTTTTTTAAATGTTTATTGTCAGTCACCACTTTTCTTGTTGTCGTTTTATTTAGAGCATTATATCAATTCAAAGATGCTTTTTTTATTTTGCGTTTTATTTTCTCTTTAGAAAACAGAAGTTGATCTTGGAGGTAGCTTAGAGCGAATGCCTAAACGTTAACAATCGATAACATAAAAAAATACTTCTGTGAAGTTTAGACGCACCTACTTCGTTAAATTTGGTAGTTGCGGAAGTCAGATTGATTTTAACAACTTTTAAACAGTTCAATCCTTATGAATAAGGCATTTTTGTAACTGAGATCGTTGAATCGAATTCGCTAAATAAGTTTTAAGAAAATACGTTTATGGATCAACAAAGCACGCAGGTAGATATCGCGAGTATCAATGAAAAGGTGGCTCAAGAAAGTCAGTTTGTAGACGTACTCGTTAATGAAATGAACAAAGTAATCGTGGGTCAGCAATACATGATAGAACGTCTGCTTATAGGTCTTTTGGGACGCGGGCATATTCTATTAGAAGGAGTTCCTGGACTGGCAAAAACACTTGCAATTACAACGCTTTCTAAAGTAGTAAGCGGTTCTTTTTCAAGAATTCAGTTCACACCAGATTTGCTTCCAGCAGATGTGGTTGGAACATTGATCTACAACATGAAAGATGGCGAATTCAATATCAAGAAAGGACCCATTTTTGCCAACTTTGTTCTTGCAGATGAGATCAACCGTGCGCCGGCAAAGGTGCAGAGTGCACTTCTTGAGGCAATGCAAGAAAAACAAGTCACTATAGGAGATACTACGTTTAAACTGCAAAGGCCTTTCTTAGTAATGGCGACACAGAATCCAGTAGATCAAGAAGGAACGTATCCATTGCCAGAGGCACAAATGGATAGATTCATGTTAAAAACGGTCATCGATTATCCTACTATGCAGGACGAGCAATTTATTATGCGAGCCAATCTGAAAAAGGATTTTCCAGAACCTAATGCAGTAGTTTCTGTAGAACAAATTTTACGAGCTCAAGATGCCGTAGAAATCGTTTACATGGATGAAAAGATTGAGAAATATATTCTAGACATCATCTTTGCCACTCGTTATCCAGAAAAATACAACTTGGCCGAATTAAAACCGTTGATTTCTTTCGGTGCATCGCCTCGTGGATCGATCAACCTTGCCAAGGCTGCAAAGTGTTATGCCTTTATAAAGCGCAGAGGTTATGTAGTACCAGAAGATGTGCGCGCCGTAGTATTAGACGTATTGCGTCACAGAATAGGAATCACCTACGAAGCTGAAGCAGAAAACTACACAACGGAAGATATAGTAAATAAGATCGTAAATACGATAGAGGTTCCTTAATTGCAGGGCGATTAGTGGTTAATTAACAACTTGATTGAGGCATTAAATGAAACTTTTCAAATCGTCTTATATGTTCAAACATTTGCTTCTCCTTGCAATGATGATGACTTGTTTCTTGTCCTTTGGACAAGTGAACAAATTCAGTATAGAGGCCAGTTTCCCGTTCACCTTTGGAGATAATTTTGTGGATGAAGGGTATAATGGCATTGCAGATTTAGGATTGAAGTACAGATTTACATCATATAGCGCTTTTGATTTAGGAGCTTCTTTAAATATAGGTGCATTTTTAAGAGATAATAGTAGATTTGACGGTAGTCCAGTTGTCAATGGAAACGCTGTCATTTTTCAGCCAAGAATTTTTGCATTATTTAAGGTGGAAGGTTATCCGCAATTGCATCCTATGGTGGGATTAGGTTATTCCATATTTGCCTTCCATGTTAATAGCGAGAATTTTGCTGGAGCTGACTTTCAAGAAAACAGTTCTGATGATGGAGTTAACATAAATGCAGCCATAGCTTATGATGTTTTTGAAAAAATGTTTCTTCAGGTCCAATATGATTATGTTCAATTAAGCGCACGAAATGTTCGCGATGTCGCTTATAATATAAATGTGAATATTTTAAAACTAGGAATAGGTTATAGATTTTAACCACAAATAAAATCTGCGAGAAAAGCAATTATGGATACTAAAGAACTCCTTAAAAAAGTACGTAAAATCGAGATCAAAACGCGTCGCTTGAGCGATGCTGTTTTTGGTGGCGAGTACCACAGTGCTTTTAAAGGACGTGGTATGACTTTTAGTGAGGTGCGTCAGTACCAGTTCGGTGATGATGTGCGTAATATCGATTGGAATGTGACCGCTAGATATAGTGAGCCTTATATCAAAGTTTTTGAAGAAGAGCGTGAACTAACTTTGATGCTGGTAGCAGATATTAGTGGTTCCACTCTTTTTGGTACTCAAGAACAGATCAAAAAAGAAATCATTACAGAATTGTGCGCCACACTAGCTTTCAGTGCGATGCAAAACAATGATAAAGTAGGGTTGCTCTTGTTTTCTGATCAGGTAGAATTATACATTCCGCCTAAGAAAGGAAAGTTTCATATTCTTAGAATTATTAGAGAATTGCTAGAGTTCAAAGCTAAAGGAAAAGATACAGACGTTGCTGGAGCATTGAAATTTCTAGCGGGTGTTCTTAAGAAAAAAGCTATTGTTTTTGTGATGTCAGACTTCATGAGCACGGATTATAAAAAGACCTTGCAAATTGCAGGTCGCAAACACGATGTTACGGGAATACGAGTTTATGACCATCGAGAAGCCGAAATGCCTAAAATGGGGCTCGTTCAATTTAAAGATCAAGAAACTGGAAAATCGCTATTAATTAATACGAGTTCCAGATCTGTACGTACTAAATATGCCGCTTATCATAATGAACGTGCCGCTTACTTTAAAGAGTCTTTTACCAGGTCTGATGCCGGAGCAATACATCTAGAAACGACCGAAAACTATACAAAGAAATTATTAGGATACTTTAAAACACGATGATTAAAAAACTAGTGTACATATCGTTTTTATTATGCGTCGCTCTAGGCACTGCTCAAAACCAGGTCGAAAACGAGGTGTCTACAAAACTCGATCGCGACTTGATCAAAATAGGTGAGGAGGTAAAAATAGGCATTAGTGTGGAGGCAGATTTAGGGGACTTGATCATCTTTCCAGAGCAACAAACCATGGGTGCGCTGGAAGTGCTTCAGAGTTATCCTGTAGATAGTTTAAGAATAGCCGATAAAATCAGATTGTTCAAGCAATATGGTGTTACCCAATTCGACTCGGGTGATTACTGGGTGCCTCGACTACAAATATTAAAAAATGCGAGACGTCTTCAATCAGACTCCGTGCTTATAAGTGTGCGAGAAGTGGTTATTGATACCACAAAACAAGGCATGTTTCCTATCAAGGATTCCGTAGATATAGAAGATCGATCTACCGGTTCTCAAGGCTGGATGTGGTGGTTATTGCTTTTAATTCCAGTGGTGTTTGTGGTGGTTTTGCTTTCGCGAAAGCGGGAACAAAAAGCCTATGAAGAAACCTTACAACCTTACGAGTGGACTAAGTATCGTCTCAAATTGCTGGATGAAAGTGGTCGTTTAGAAAACCGCCAGTGGAAGGAGTATTATACGGAGTTGACCTATATCATTAGAAGATACATCGACTCTAAAGTCTATGGTCAGACGCTGGAAAGTACTACTGGACAGTTGATTAAAGAGCTCAAAATTGCGATGTCAGAAAAAGACATGCACATTACCGATAAAACACAAGCTAGATTAGAGGAAATCCTTCAAAAAGCTGATTTAGTAAAATTTGCGACGGCTGGTGGAGATGCGATAAGCGCAAAAGAAGATAGACAGCGCACGATGGAAATTATCAATAATATCCATCAAGTACTGCCTCCACCTACCGAAGAAGAACTGATGCAGGATGAGCAGTACAGACGCAAGCAAGAACTTAAACAACGCACACGTAAGATTTTTATCAGTGTAGGAATAGGTTTTGTAGCGCTTGCCATCGCCGCGGGAATTTGGATTTATATAGCGGGATTTGATAATGTAAAGGACAAAGTTTTCGGTAATGACTTAAGAGATTTAACGGAGCAAAAATGGTTGACTAGTGAGTACGGTATGCCGCCAGTTCAACTTAATTTACCAGATATTTTAATACGTCAAGATACTACGGTTTTAAGTGATCAATTCTCTGTTATTGCAGCTACAGTAGATCAATTTTCATCTGGAGAACTTTCTGACGACTTTTATGTAGGTGTTATCACATTTACCTTAAAAGGAGAAGAATCACAGGAAGAGAAGCAGTTATCCACAGCCATGGCTCACGATAATATGATTCAAGTTCTAGATGGAATGGGCGCCACTGATATCTTAATGCTTGATGATGAGGTAGAAATAAGTGGATTGAAAGGAGTGTCTTTAGAAGGCACTTATAATCTAGAGGGTGAAGACTACGAGTACGAAATCCTCATGATGCTCAATCGCATAGGAATAGATCAAATCATCATCAGTAATAAAAAAGACAAGGAAGAAAATTCGGAACGAGAATTTGGTAGACTATTGAGAGAACGCGTTAGAAGCTCTATAGTGTTCCCCTCTTTTGACGATGGTAAAAAGAAAGAGAAACAATGATGGACTGGTTCACAAATATAAAGTTTGCCTCGCCTGAAATGTTTTGGTTGCTGCTGGCATTGCCACTAGCGATTGCTTTTTATATCTGGACTTTTAACAGACAGAATGCGCAGGTAAAAGTTTCTTCTACTAAAGGATTTCAAAGTAGCGGTTCTTTATTAGGAAAGTTAAGACCCTTACTTTTTGTTTTGCGATTGCTGGCTCTGTCATTAATAATTACCGCATTAGCCAGGCCTCAAACAAGTGATGTTACGACAAAAACAAAAACCACAAACGGTATAGATATTGTTCTTGCAGTAGATGTTAGTGCGAGTATGCTGGCACGAGATCTTAAACCAGATAGACTCGAAGCAACAAAAGAAGTGGCAGCCGACTTTATAAACGGAAGACCTAATGACCGTATAGGTGTGGTGGTCTATGCCGGAGAAAGTTATACAAAAACACCTATCACAACCGACAAAAAGATATCACTGAAAGCAATAAAAGATATCAAATTTGACGGAGTTCTAGAAAATGGAACGGCTATAGGAATGGGACTTGCTACAGCAGTAAATAGATTGAAAGAAAGTGAAGCATTGAGTAAAGTGATTATATTAATGACAGATGGAGTCAACAACAGTGGTTTTTTAGACCCTAAAATAGCTAGTGAGCTCGCTATAGAATTTGATATTAGAGTCTATACCATAGGAATAGGGACTAATGGAAATGCACTATCTCCTTATGGGACATTACCTAATGGAAGATTTCAGTTCAGAATGGCGCCCGTAGAGATAGACGAAGAGTTGATGAAACAAATCGCTGCTGACACAGGAGGAAAATATTTTAGAGCAACAAACAATAAGAAATTAAAAGAAATCTATGCCGAGATAGACAAGTTGGAGAAAACAGAAATCGAGCAGTTTGAATTCTATAACATAGAAGAAAAATACAGAGACCTTATTTTACTAGCCTTGATATTGATAGGAATAGAGATGTTGTTGCGATATACGATTTTTAAGACGGCAGCTTAGAGAAAGTTATTAGTTCAGAGGTATGAGTTTTTAAAAGGCTGAATGAATTCCAACTGATGATTCATATATGAAGTTTGAAATTTTGAAAAAATAAAAGCCTTTAACTTTTGTAAAGAGAAAACAGGATGGCGACGATCTCGGCTTTGCCAAGTGAGCAACCAAAAGGATTTACAATATTAATAAACAGGGAAGTTATAAATAAATAGTGTAATCAATTACTGAATTCCAGACAAAATTGTAACAAGCAATTCAGAATAAAAATAATTTTGTTAGACCAAATTTTCTGGAACAGCAACGTATATTAAAAAACAATTAAGTAACATATTTTTCCCTTTAGTCCCGAAAGCTATAGGATGGGGAAGGGAAATGAAAAAGTTTCCACTCATTAAAGTGGAAGAAAGCAGTGGCAAACAAATAACTAATAACAGATAACAAACAATAAAACGTGTACCTACTAGAAGAAAAAATATATTTCTGGCTTTTGTGTCTTATCCCGGCATTGATAGTTCTATTTTTAGGACTTTCCTTCTGGAGGTATCGCGCACAAAAAAAGTATGCTGCCAAACAAATGTTAGGTCATTTAATCCCCGATCGCTCTTGGTTCAAACCTATTTTAAAGCTGGTTACGGTCTGTGTGGGAATTGTGTTTTTGGTTTTGGCGTTGGTGAATCTTAAAGCTGGAGAGAAAACAGAAACTGTAAATAGAGAAGGTGTAGATATCGTTTTTGCAGTAGATGTATCTAAGTCTATGCTGGCAGAAGATATTGCTCCTAATAGATTAGAAAAATCACAGCGATTAGTTACTGAGATTATAAATAATCTAGCGAGTGATCGCATAGGATTGATCGCTTATGCAGGAAGTGCTGTACCACAACTTCCTATTACCACAGATTATGGAAGTGCAAAAATGTTCTTACAGTCCTTGAATACCGAACTGATTTCTAGTCAAGGAACTGCCATTAATGAGGCGATACAGCTGGCAGAAAGTTATTATAGCGACGGTATAGAAGCAGCAAAAATTCTCGTTATTATTAGCGATGGAGAAGACCACGAAGGAGAAAGCGTTGCCGTTGCAGAGGCAGCTGCTGAGAAAGGAATTCGCATCATCACCATAGGTGTAGGAACTGAAGCAGGTGCTAGGATTCCTATAAAAAGAGATGGCGTAATTAGAGAGTTTAAAAAAGATAGGGATGGAAAAACCGTGATGACGAAGCTCGATTCAGAAACTTTAAAAGAGATTTCTGAAGCTGGAAATGGAGTTTATATCGATGGTACAGTTACGGCATCGGTAATTGAAAAATTGAAGAAAGAGCTTTCAGGTATTGATAAAGTAGCCTTTGAATCACAGCAGTATTCTGATTTTGAGTCGCAATTTCAATGGTTTCTTGGTTTTGGATTGCTCTTTTTATTTTTAGATGTTTTTTATCTAGAGAAAAAAACCGGCTGGCTTAAAAAATTAAACTTGTTCAATGAGTAATAAGATGATGAAACAGATAATAGTAGTCTTGATGGTATTGGGAAGTTATGCTTTCGCGAAAGCGCAACAAACTCCAACAACAAATCCTGTTTATGAAAATGCGATAACAAAAGCACAAAAATATGCGAGTGATGGAAACTTTAATCTCGCAGAAGCAGCTTATAAAAAAGCAAAAGCGCTAAATCCGCAGAGTACAGACGCGGCTTATAATTTAGGGAATTTGTACTATGAGAATACTAAAAAATACAACGCCTCTAATAGTTACGTTGCGGCCGCAGAAGCGGCAACGACTAAAGAAGAGAAGCATAGAATCTATCACAATCAGGGGAATCTTTTATTGGAAAATAAAGAATATAAGAAAGCAGTTGAAGCTTATAAAAACGCGTTAAGAAATAATCCAGCTGACGAAGAAACACGTTACAATCTCGCACTTGCCAAAAAAGAAGAAGAAAAACAAGGAGGTGGCGGTGGCGGTGGAGATGATGAGAACGATAAAAAAGACGATAGCGAGAGTAAAGACCAAGACAATAAAGAAGGAGATAAAGACGAAAAGTCTGATGGTAAAGACGACGGTAAAGAAAACGAAAAGGAAGGCGACGATAAAAAGGGAGATGGAGAAGGCGATAAAGATGAAGAGGGAAAACCTAAGGATGGAAAAGATGGTGAAGGAGATCCTAAAAAACAAGATCAAAAAGCACCGCAACGTGTAGAAGGTAAAATGACCCCTCAACAAATAAGTCAGATACTCGAGGCAATGAGTAATGAGGAGCAAAAAATTAGAGATAAAGTAAACGCAAAGAAGGCTCAGGGGCCAGCAAAAAAATCTGAAAAAGATTGGTAATGAAGCAAATTATTTATATTTTATTTTTTCTGGTAGGTGGTATAAGTCTAGCACAAGTAGACTTTACAGCTAATGCAAGTCGCAATAAAATTGCGATAAATGAACGCTTGCGTATTGAATTTAAGATGAATGTAGATGGAGATAATTTTACACCACCCAATTTTGTTGGATTTCAAGTGGTAGCAGGTCCTAGTCAAGCGGTTTCACAGAGTTGGATCAATGGTGCAAGCAGCATGTCTAAGTCTTACACTTATGTACTCAAGCCTACTAAAACAGGAACGCTTAGCATTCAACAAGCCGTGATGACTTATCAGGGAAATGAATATAAAACCATACCGCAAATTATAAATGTTACGGGTGCTGTAGAAACACCTAAAGGGCCAGATGACCAATCTATAAGTGCAGATGATAGCATACATCTAGTTGCTGAAGTTTCTAATGAAAGCCCTTATTTGAACGAGGCTATACGCGTCGTGTATAAAATATATGTGTCCAACCAGACAGGTGTTACAGGCTGGAATGAATTAGACAGTCCTAAATACAGAGATTTCTGGTCACAAAATATTGACAACCGAAATAGGCAAGTTCAAAATGGAACCTATTTAGGCGAGCCATATAGATACCTTGTATTGAGAGAAGCAGTATTGTATCCTCAAAAAACAGGGACGCTGGAAATTGAGCCACTTACATTAGATGTTCAAGTTCAAATTCCTACGAATAGAAAAGACTTTTTTGGAAGGCCTTATATGACTACGGCTAACAAGACAGTAAGTGCAGGAAAACGAGAGATTAACGTTAAAAATTTACCGGCATTAGGAAGACCGGCAAGTTTTACCGGAGCTGTAGGAGATTTTGACTTTAAAGTAGAAACAGATCGTGCGCAACTCGATGCGGGAGAAAGTTTAACGGCGAGTATAAGTGTTACTGGCTCAGGTAATTTAAAGCTGATGGAGCTCCCTAAGTTAAAAGCGCCCCAAAGTCTTGAAGTGTATGATCCAGAACGTAAAAATAACGTGAGTACTAACATTTATGGTATGCGTGGAAGTATTACGGATAGGTATACAGTCGTACCACAATATGGAGGAAAGTATGTCATACCGCCAGTAGAATTCTCTTATTTTGATCCTAAAAAAGAGCAGTATTTTACGGAGAATAGCGGTGAAATGTTATTGATGGTAGATGGAGATGCACCTACGACAGCAGCGGCAACTCCTGCTATAGAACCGGCAAACGACGGTAAAAATGTCATTCACAACAATGCGCAATTTGCTTTTATTAAAACAGATACACAGCTAGAGGATCAAATGAAAAGTTATTTTTTCAATAGCACGCCCTATTGGGCTATTTTAGGAGGCTCTTTTTTACTATTACCTTTGATACTGATCCTTAGAAGTCAGCAAGAAAAGCGTGGATTAGATGTAGTTGGTAATCGCATAAGAACTGCTAATAAACTCAGTAAGAAGTATTTGAGCAAGGCAAAGAAAAACTTAGGGAATCACGAGCTTTTTTATATTTCTCTAGAAAAATCGCTGCATAATTATCTTAAATCTAAATTACATATTCAAACTGGAGATATGTCTAAGGATAAAGTGGATGAATTGTTATCTCAGAAAGGAGGAGCTTTACCAACTAGAAATGAATTTGGCGAGTTACTTGCTAGTTGTGAGTTTGCACGTTATACGCCATCTTCAGAAGCTACAATGAAAGATGATTATGAAAAAGCTGGTCGTGTATTGAATGAAATGGATAAACAGTTAAAGAAATAGAATGAAGAAGGTACTTATCATATTAGGGGCACTATTTGTTTTTATAGGGAATTCTCAAGAGTCTTTTGAATTGGCTGCTTTTGGAAAAGCAAATCAAGCCTACACTACCGAAAATTATGACCTAGCGATCGCAGGTTATGAGCAAATTTTAAAAACGGGAAAACACAGTGCTGAGGTGTACTTTAATCTAGGAAATGCTTATTACAAGATTAATGCCGTGGGACCTGCCATTTATAATTATGAAAAAGCGCTACAGCTCGATCCCGAAAATATAGATGTAAATAACAATCTTAAGTATGCTAATCAGATGAAAATAGATGCTATAGAAGATACTAAAAGCCAAGGTTTAGGTTCTAATTTGGATAGTTTTGTCGCTTCATTGAGTGTTGATGAATGGGCCTATTTTAGCATCGTAATAGTATTGTTTACTATTTTAATGGGCATACTTTATTTCTATGCACATACAGCTGGTAAAAAACGGCTGTTTTTTATCCTTACCTTTTTAGGGGTATTATTTTCCATTAGTACCATTGCAGCTGCTTTTTATGCTAAAAATAATTTAAATGATGTGCAATATGCCATTGTTTATACAGCAGAGTTTACAACGAGGGAAGAACCTAAAGAAAAAGCAGTATCGAGTTTTATACTTCATGAAGGTACAAAAGTAGAAGTGCTGGAAGAATTCAATGAATGGGCATTGGTTTCTTTAACTAATGGGAATAAAGCATGGATGCCACTCGACAAGATTAAAAAATTATAACTTTTATACTTTCCCTAGTTGTACGTCTATCAACCTTAATAGATTTATAAATTGTTATCTACTTATTTTTAAATCAGGTATCTCAATAGTAATTTATGTTCAAATATTTAAAAGGAGATGTATTTGGAGGTTTAACTGCAGCAGTGGTAGCATTACCGCTAGCACTTGCCTTTGGTGTGCAATCAGGAGTGGGAGCTATTGAGGGACTTTATGGCGCTATTTTCATAGGTTTTTTTGCATCCCTTTTTGGAGGTACCCACACATAAATTTCAGGACCTACCGCGCCTATGACCGCTGTAAGTATGGTCGTTATCGCAGGTATTGTTCAAGTATATGAAGGTGATATTACAAATGCATTGCCAGCCATTTTTGCTGTTTTTATGATGGTTGGACTAATGCAAGTATTCCTTGGCGTTCTTAAATTAGGTAAATACATCAAGTACATCCCTTATCCAGTTGTTTCTGAGTTTATGACAGGTATAGGAGTTATCATCTTAATCACTCAATTGCTAACTGCCATCGGATATTACCCTACAGAAGATACCCAGTTTGTTAAAAAGTTTAGACCAGTCGCAAAAGAAGTAATCCTTAAGAGTATTCTTGAAAACGAGATAGATGATCAACTTTTGGTTCTAAAGAACTTTGAAGTAACCATTGAAAAGGCAAGGAATGTTACTACAGAACAACTACTTACGGAGTCTAAAACACTAGCTAAAAAAGACAGCAGTGGTGTTTTAGGAGCGTTGAGAACAGTTCCTGTAGCTATTCAAAATATCAATGGGCTGGAACTGGGGCTTAACATCATTATTATTTTTATTACATTTGGTTTTAAGCGTATTACAACCACCATTCCTTCAACTTTAGTAGTTCTATTAGGTGTTTCAATAGCCGTGTATGTTATAGATCTTGAGGTGCGTACGATAGGAGAAATACCTACAGGTTTCTCGATGCCTAATTTTGATATCATCACTGGATTTATTTTTAGCGCTACGTCGCCTTATGTTTTTACACCACTTATCCTAGCTTTTTTAGGAGCGATTGATTCTTTATTGACCAGTGTCGTGGCAGATAATATGACCAAGATAAAGCACAACCCAAACAAAGAACTTATAGGTTAAGGAATAGGGAACAGTATGGCTGTTATTTTTGGTGGTATTCCAGAAGCTGGAGCAACTATACGTACCGTTGTGAACATTAATTCTGGTGGAAAAACAAGACTTTCAGGAATGATCGCAGCGGTGATGCTGTTAATTATTGTAGTTGCTTTGGGTGGCTTTGTAGAAAATATTCCTAGCGCAGTTCTTGCAGGAATATTGATTGCCGTAGGCATATGTGTTATGGATTACAAAGGTTTGAAAGTCTTAAGTTCCATTCCTAAAAGCGATATTGTAATGATGTTTGTTGTAATGTTACTTACCGTTTTTTGGGATCTGGTTTACGCGGTTGGTATAGGACTTGTTATGGCTAGTTTGATTTTTATGAAGAAAATGGGAGATGTTAATAATGATGAATCTGGGATCAAAAGGCTTTCAGATAGCAAGCATATGAATCATGCAGATTACTCTCGCATTCCGGTTAAATTCAGAGAAGAGGTTTTCATTAAAGAATTGAGTAGTCCTATTTTCTTTGGTTATACCACTGATTTTCAATCTATGTCTCGCGATATTCCTCCATATGCTACCCATGCCATGATACGCATGAAAAAGGTGCCGTTTATTGATCAGTCGGGACTCTTTGCTTTTGAAGATGTGCTACAGAACCTGTTGCAAAAAGGCATTCAACCATTATTGATAGAAGTTCAAGAACAGCCTTTACATAGCCTAGAAACTATCGATATCATGCGAGACTTGATAGGGAAAGAGCATGTTTTTGAGAATTATGATGCTTGTCTTAAATGGATTATAAAAAACGTAGAGGATACAGTGCCTGCTCTGGAAGGATAGATGCCTGTTTATCTCGCTTTCGCGAAAGCGGAACGATCATAAATATCTTTCTTGCAAACAAAAGCAATTAAATCCAACAGTCTTTAACAAGAGTGTATTCTATAACGCCCACAAAGATCTGTAAATTAGTATATTCGTTATTCACGCACAGTATCCATGCATCATTCATAATATATATGCCTTAAAAAAATGGTATCTTTGTAACCCAAATGACCATGCGATTTTGATGTTAAATTTCGCATTAAAAACTTGAATTATTTTTTGTCCAGATGAAATAGAAAATTCAATCATACCCGTCAGCCATGTTTTATTTTTATAGTAAAACATTTGCACAGAACGCTGACAAAGTATGGGAGAAACGAAACGAATTTTATGAGAAAATTTAATACCAACATTGCGTAGTATGGATCAGACCAAAAAAATTGCCGTAATAGGCGGTGGTAGCTGGGCGACAGCCATAGTAAAAATGCTTTGTGAAAACCTTGATACCGTGTATTGGTACATGCGCAGTGATTATGCGATTGAGCATATTAAACGCAACGATCACAATCCAAATTACTTGAGCTCTGTGGAATTTAAAACAAAGCAACTGCACCTTTCTAGCGATATCAATGAGATCGTAAGCCTAGCAGATCTTTGCATTTTTGCTGTTCCTAGTGCATTCGTTTTCAACGAATTAAAAAGTCTTACGGTCTCTTTAAAAGATAAAATTATCTTTAGCGCTATTAAGGGAATCGTTCCAGAAACAGGATTAATAGTAGGAGAGCATTTTCATGAACATTATAATATCGATTTTAAAAACATTGGAGTGCTTACGGGGCCATGTCATGCAGAAGAAGTAGCCTTAGAAAGATTGTCGTACCTAACTATCGCTTGTGCAGACGAAGAAAAAGCAAAGTTTCTCGCTAAGTGTATAGAGAGTGATTACATCAAATGTAAAATAAGCGATGACATTATAGGCACAGAATATGCCGCTATGTTGAAGAATATTTATGCCATATCTGCAGGAATAGCACACGGTTTAGGTTATGGCGATAATTTTCAAAGCGTATTGATGAGTAATGCCATCAGAGAAATGAAACGATTTATAAAGAAAGTACATAAGATGAAACGTAATATCAATGATAGTGCTTATCTAGGGGATCTATTGGTAACGGGTTATTCTGGATTTTCACGCAATCGTTTATTTGGTAATATGTTAGGTAAAGGCTATACCGTAAAAAGCGCACAAATGGAAATGAGCATGGTGGCTGAAGGGTATTATGCCACGAAAAGCGCTTTTGAAATTAACGAAGAAAAAGGAGCTAAAACTCCTATTCTAGATGCTGTTTATAGCATCTTATATGATAATAAAAACCCTAAAAAGGTATTTAAAAAACTAGCTGATAAGCTGGATTAAAAATTAAAACAATACAATGTCAACACTTGCAAAAGATTTTGGGATGGATGTTGCTCTAGAGCAATTAGGACTCAAAGAAACAAATCACGGAACTTCAACTGGTAACCATCACTTCGGTAATGGAGCTACCATAACTTCTTCTTCTCCCGTAGATGGAGCTGTTATAGGAAGTTTAACCACAACAAGTCCAGAGGATTACGAAAAAGTAGTTGCTAGCGCACAGGCTGCTTTTAAAGACTGGAAATTAAAGCCTGCACCATTGCGCGGTGAAATCGTACGTCAGTTTGGTGATGAATTGCGACGATTAAAAGAGCCACTAGGAAAACTTGTTTCTTATGAAATGGGTAAATCTTATCAAGAAGGTTTAGGAGAGGTTCAAGAAATGATCGATATCTGTGATTTTGCAGTAGGTCTTTCTCGTCAGTTGCATGGTTTAACTATGCACTCAGAACGCCCCGGACATAGAATGTACGAGCAGTACCATCCACTTGGTATCGTTGGAATTATCAGTGCTTTTAACTTTCCAGTAGCCGTTTGGGCATGGAATACAGCACTAGCATGGATTTGTGGTGATGTATGTATCTGGAAGCCTAGTGAAAAAACACCTCTTTGTGGTGTTGCTTGTCAGAATATCATCGCAACAGTTCTTAAAAATAACAACCTGCCAGAAGGAATCTCTTCCTTAGTAAATGGAGATCATAACGTAGGAGAAATGATGTCTACAGATAAGCGCGTGCCACTTGTCAGTGCAACAGGTTCTATTCGTATGGGAAGAATTGTTGGTACTAAAGTAGCAGAACGTCTTGGAAAATCCTTATTAGAATTAGGTGGTAACAATGCCATTATAGTAACTCCAGACGCCGACTTAAAAATGACCGTAATAGGTGCTGTTTTTGGTGCTGTAGGAACTGCTGGGCAGCGTTGCACTTCTACACGTCGCTTAATTGTACATGAGTCTATGTATGATCAAGTAAGAGATGCCGTAGTTGCTGCTTATGGACAGTTAAAAATAGGAAATCCACTAGATGAGAATAATCATGTAGGACCTGTAATTGATACAGATGCTGTGGCAAATTATAACCATGCTCTAGAGCAAGTTGTAATACAAGGTGGTAAAGTTCTTGTAGAAGGCGGTGTACTATCTGGTGCGGGTTATGAAAGCGGTTGTTATGTAAAACCTGCTATTGCAGAAGCTACTAATGATATGCAAATCGTACAACATGAGACTTTCGGTCCTGTTTTGTATTTATTGAAATATTCTGGTAGTGTAGAAAAGGCACTAGAATTACAAAACGGTGTGGCACAAGGATTATCAAGTGCGATCATGACTAACAATTTAAGAGAAGCAGAGCATTTCCTTTCTCAAAGAGGGTCTGATTGTGGTATCGCAAACGTAAATATAGGAACTAGTGGTGCTGAGATAGGTGGTGCTTTCGGTGGAGAAAAAGATACCGGTGGTGGACGTGAGTCTGGATCTGATGCTTGGAAAATCTACATGAGAAGACAGACTAATACGATTAACTATACTACTGAGTTGCCACTTGCGCAAGGAATTAAGTTTGATTTAGACTAATTACACTAGTAGGAATATTTTGAAAACCGCCTTAGAAATAAGGCGGTTTTTTTATGCGATTAATAGGTATACTTATTTCAAAATCCTTTCCAGATATGAGATGCCAGATATTCATGTTGGCATTTTTAAATCCTATTGAGATGCTTTTACAAAACTGTTTCTTTCCAGAATCCGTGAGTATGTGGTCATTAATATTTTTATCCTTGAATACGGCTTGTTCCAAATTTAGTATGAATCTTTTTAATTACTCTCATTAAATATAATACTATTAGTCTCGTTCCAAATATTTTTGGAAGTCATCAATTATTCTCAAAGTTTTTAAATTATATCGAGTATTGAGGCGCTCGGAACGCTGTAATTAATCTTCTAGAATCTTCTCCAATACCACTAAATAATCTTTCTGATTATTCACAAAATCCAGATCAGTCACATCTATCACCTTTACTTTAAGCTCTTGTTGTGAGCGTATATAATCGGCATAGCCTTGCTGGATTTTTGAGAGGTAGCTGGCTTCTATATTTTTCTCATATTCACGACCGCGTTTTTTGATATTTTCTAGCAATCGTTCTTCGGTCTGATAGAGGTAGACATATAAATCTGGCTTTACCAGTTCTTTATACATCATGTTAAAAAGGCGTTTGTAGAGTGAATACTCTTCTTTTTGTAGTGTTATCTTACTAAATATCAGTGATTTGATCACGTAATAATCTGCAATTGTAAATTCTTTAAAGAGATCCAGTTGTGCTACTTCGTCACTTAATTGCTGGTAACGATCGGCAAGAAACGACATTTCTAACGGGAAGGAATAGCGTTCTTTATCTTCATAAAAAAGCGGCAGGAAAGGATTGTCGGCAAAACGTTCTAGAACTTGTTTGGCATTAAAATCTTCTGATAACTTATGCGTCAGGCTGGTTTTCCCACTTCCTATATTTCCCTCAACAGCTATAAAGTTGAGGTCTTGGATGGGATACCGCTTTCGCGAAAGCGGAATTTCAAAATCGGCTATTTTTTCTAATGGATCCAGATCACTAGAAAGCTCTACCATGCTTTTACCTAAAATAGGATGCATCATTTTATAAGCTATATCCACGAGAGGCTGTATCACAAAATTGCGCTCGTGCATTCTAAGATGAGGTACTTGTAAACGGTCTGTAGAAATAATTAGATCATCAAAAAGCACAATATCTAGATCAATTACTCGATCCTCATAAGCGGTTCCAGTGCGAGGAATACGCCCCATATCACGTTCTATTTCCTGTAATATGTCAATAGTTTGCTCAGCATCTTTGTAGCTGTTAACGAGGATACACGTATTTAAAAAATCACCACCAGTAAATCCGGCGGCAGGCACTTCATAAACTCCAGCTGTTTTTATAATTAGACCTAGTCGCTGCTCGATGTGGCGAGCTGCGTCTAGCAAGTACTGTTTTCTATCGCCTAGATTACTGCCTAAAGCAATGAATATCTTATGATTATGATTATCTTGGATGTTGTTGATTTTTCAAGCAAATTAAGGAATAATGGACAACTGTTGAACTACTTTTGTGATAATTATGAAGACACTTACAGGTAAAAAATTACGTCTAGCACATCGCATTTATTTAGTTCTCGGGGCATTATTTATTTGCTCGTTGGTCGTTTCTAATTTGATTTTTCAGAAGTTTTTTTACTGGAATCCACTTGGTCTATTCAATTTTGAAATTTCTGTAGGATTATTGCCCTATCCGATTACATTTCTAGTGACAGATTTAGTGAGTGAAATTTATGGACGTCGCAAGGCAAATGATTTGGTACTCGCAGGAATCTTTGCCTCAGTTTTTAGTTTAGGAATTATAGCTGTTGCAAACGTTGTTCCAGCTATCGATGGAAGCCCTGTCCAAGATGTTGTTTTTAATAAAGTTTTTGGTGCGACTACCATTGCGGTAATAGCCAGTATGATGGCTTATTTATTTGCTCAATTTATAGATATTCAGATCTATCATTTTTGGAAAAGACTGACCAAAGGTAAAAAGCTGTGGTTGCGTAATAACTTCAGCACTATATTTTCACAGTTTGTGGATACTTTAAGCGTGTTATTATTGTTATGTTATTTTAAAGTGCTGTTATGGGATCAATTCGGTCCTTTGCTACTGGCAGGATTTCTTTTTAAAGTTCTTGTAGCATTTATAGATACACCATTACTATATGTGGGTGTTTTTATTTTTAAACGCTTATTTGGGCTGGAAAGAGGAGAGGAAATTAAAATTGATTGAATTGAAAACAATTTCTTTACTCTTAATAGAACAGATTTTGGATGGCATCACATAGCTGTGCAGTGAAAAAAAATAGGATAAGTGAATGGAAAAGATGACCTTGTAGCTCACGGAAAAAATTTAAGGGAGCTCATTAAAAATAAGATCATGAAAAAATTATTTAAAATACTCGGAATTACACTGATAGCGGTCCTCATTTTGATCGGTACCGGACCCTTTTTCTTTAAGGATCAAATTGCCGAAATCATCAAGAACAAACTCAATGCTTCTATGGATGCACAGATTGACTTTGTTGAGGTCGATTTGAGTCTTTTTAGAGCATTTCCAGACGCGCGCCTTCAGATAGAAGGTGTTTCTATACTTAACAAAGCCCCTTTTGATGGAGATACCTTGTTTTATGGTAAAGAGGTAAAACTTGATCTTCCGATAGGTGATTTATTTAACAATGCCAGGGATCCAATTCATGTGAATGAATTGACTGTTAATGGAGCAGTTGCAAGATTTACGGTGAATGAAAATGGTAATTCCAGTTGGGATATTGCTAAGGAAGACGTTTCAGCAAAAGCGAGCCCAGATCCAGCCGCAGAAGAAAACACAGGATTCTCTTTTAATTTAAAACATTACGTGATCAACGATTCTGAAATCACTTACGAAGACTTAGCTACTAAAAATAAGCTCGTACTCTCAAATATGCACCATTCTGGAAATGGAGATTTTTCATCAGGGGAAATTGTGTTGGATACTTATACAGAAGCATGGGTTTTTTATGGAATAGATGGTATTAATTATTTATCGGGTCAAAAAGTGAAACTTGATGCTGATATTTTAATGGATCTAGAGAATCAGAAATATACTTTTCAAGAAAACCAGGCTTTTATTAATGATCTAGAATTAAAGATGAATGGTTATGTAATTATAGATGAGGTATCTACGATGGTAGACCTCACTTTTGACACACCATCCTCAGACTTTAAAAACTTCTTTGCCATGATTCCAGAAACCTATCGTAAAAACCTCGATGGTATCACAACCACAGGAGATTTTACCGTAAATGGAATTATAAAAGGAGAAGTAGATGACAACCGCATTCCTAAAATAGATATCAAGATCAGCTCAAAAAATGCTTCTTTTAAATATCTAGATTTACCTAAAACGGTAACCAACATCAATATTGATGCACAACTTAAAAATGATACAGGTGATATAGATGACACTTATTTTAATGTGGCTCAAACTTCTTTTAACATCGGTAGCGATAGAATAAGTGGTAATGCGATGATTAGAAACCTGACTACAAACATGGATGTGGATCTCAAGGCAAAAGGAAATTTAAATTTTCAAAACCTAGCTCAAGCTTTTCCATTACCAGAAGGCATGAAACTGGATGGAAAGTTAGCGCTAGATATGGCCACTAAATTTGATATGGAAAGTATCGAGAAAGAACGTTACGAACGTATTAATACCGAAGGAACTGCAAGTCTGTCTCAATTTAAATATGAAGGTGATGCGTTAACTAAGCCATTAGTAATTAACAAGGCTAGTATAGACATGACTAATGCGAGAATTAAATTAGATGACTTTGATGCACAAACTGGAAATACCGACTTAAAAGCCAGCGGAACCATTAATAATCTAATAGGGTTTTTACTTCAAGATCAGGATTTAAAAGGAACTTTCAATGTAAGATTCAACACCCTTGACGCGTCAGATTTCATGACGGCTACAGAGGTAGTTCCCGCTCAAAAAGCAAACAATACGACTCAAACGTCCACCTCTGCAACAACAGAAGAAGCTATAAAAATTCCAGCTTTCTTGGATGCCAATTTAGATTTTCAAGCAAATCGTGTGTTATATGATGGTTTAGAGTTAAAAAAGGTAAGTGGTGTTGCTCTAGTAAGAGAGGAGACTTTAACTTTAAATAATGTACAAACAGACATTTTTGATGGTACTATAGGAGTGAATGGTTCTGTTTCTACCAAAGCGGCTATCCCAGTTTTCAATATGGCGCTAGATATGAAGAATCTAGATATCGCAAAATCTTTTGAAGGCTTTGATATGTTCAAATCCTTTGTTCCTATTTTGAAATCGCTTCAAGGTAAGATTAATAGCGATCTCACGCTATCTGGTTCCCTAGATAGTCAGTTGTCTCCTATTTTAAGTACACTAGCTGGAGATGCCTTAGCACAATTACTCACCAAAGAAATTAACGCAAAAAACAGCCCTTTACTAGCTACGTTAGACCAAAAAGTAAGTTTTATCGATTTGAAGAAATTTGATGTTTCTGATATTACTACCACACTTAAGTTTAAAGATGGTGCCCTACAAGTAGCACCATTTGATTTTAATATTAAAGGAATAAAAGCAACCGCTAGTGGTAACCACAGTCTGACTGACGAGATGGACTATACGCTAGCATTAGATGTTCCTGCAAAATTTCTAGGTAAAGAAGGCTCAAGTTTACTTTCTAAGCTAACTGCCGAAGATATAGACAAGCTTAATGTTCCTGTACCAGTAAAATTATCGGGGTCATTTTTAAGTCCTAAAATAGATCTGAATTTGGACCTTGCGGTTAAAAATCTTACCAATCAGATTGTTGAAATCCAAAAACAAAAATTAAAAGACAAAGGAGAAGAAGCTCTAGGAAATGCAGTAAATGACCTTATCAGCGGTAACAATCCTTTAGGTGGGATTAAAGATATTATTAATGGAAATGGAAAGCCTAAAGATCCTGCAACCACACAAGCATCAGATTCCACTAAAAACCCACAAAAAACGCGAGTTAAGACAGAAGATAAAGTCAAAGAAGTTGCTGGTAGTATCATCAACGATCTTTTTGGAAAGAAAAATAAGAAAGCTGTTGATACTACTAAGACGAAGTAGATTTTTTTAAAATGTTCCCGCAACCATTCAAACAGAAAAGCATCTAGTTAAAAATAATTTTCAATTTACGGGAACAGGTTAAATCGCGATAATTGATGTGCCTTTTTAATGAGCTTATTTTTATTTTTCTGCTTGCTATTTTTTGAGAATCAAACCTTGTCATTCAAATATTTCCAATCCCTTTCAGATACATAGTGCAATTGGAGCTTGAGGTTATTTCGAGACTTGATGTGCGTGCTTTTAAAATATTGATTCCAGAGAACTCTGTAATGGTTCTCACTGGACTTTTTGTTGCGTATTATCGAAGTACGAAAGCTATCTGGCGCAACAACAGAACTGCTGTTTTCCGAACATTTAGTAGTCAAACCTTCTCGCTGCCCACGCGCTTGGTTAAAATCAATCTGTACTTCTTGAACTTTTTCCAGATCATAGCTGATTCCAAAATTACGTTTCAAGTCATAAATGACCCATTTCTGGTGGGCATAGTGATTTTTAAAATGACGGGAAATGAGTGGTAAAACGTTAAAATCAGGCTCGATAGGAGCATAATATATTTCTTCATCTATCAATTGAAAATGAACAGATGTTTCCATGCGCTGTTTTTCACGACCTACCATTTTTGCTGCTTGTGTAATCTTCAGAATGGTAGAGTTAGCATAAGCATCACGAGGTGCTTTCTGAGCAGTAAAGGTCATTTTTAAATAGTCATAAATGGTGTTTTCGATTCCGATAATTTCACTCAAGTAAGCACAATATACCTGATGAGAATCTTCATCATTGCACAGAGATATAAAGCGTTTCCAGACTCGTTGTGCCTTGTCAGGATCTGTAATTACAAGTTCTGTGCCTTCAAAAAGATCGTTTTGTGTACGGGAATCTAAGGCAATGATGGGCAACTTGATTTTGCGATCGTAGATAGTGAAAATAGCGGTCATTAAACCGTTTAGACTTCCGTCGTATAAAAGTGTTGTGGTCATAAGAGCAGATTTAATGGATCGATAATGTTTTTATGGTATGTGCTGCTGGATTGGTGCATGATGTGATTCTTTATTTTTTGCTTTGGTAATTTCTAACGATTACGCCCGTTGCTATTTCCCATCCGTTGATCTTTTAGGCCTGCTTGTTTATCAAGGCGTTGCATCGTTTGCGGATTGTTTTCTGCATACCGTGGATCTTGAATGTAATCTGCTTTTTGCATGTCGTGGATCTCGATAGAATAGAAATCAAATTCTTCTACGACCTTACCGTAGATTTTATAAATACCGCTTCCGCGAAAGGTGATTTTTGCAGCTACTGGTGGGAACATAACCGTATCAAAAAAGTGACCGTTACAATCTAAAAAAGTACCGAATTGCATGCGTTTTCCTTTTGCTGTATGTGTAGTTTTGATATTGACTACATAACCATAAATCAAAATCATTTTCTTGTTATTTGCTTTTATGTTATTAATGCCGTTATTATTTGTAGGCGGCTCAACTAATAAGTCAAAATGAGAACACAATGGAAAACCTAAAAGCTCCATTTGCTCATAGGCGAGTTCTTGACTTGTGGTGTGTAATTGTGGTAGGGTTGTCGCTCTATATTCTGGCACAAAGAGTTTATTCTGAATGTATTTCTGTGGTGATTTATCGAGCTTATAATGTGCTTGCCACAACAATTCATAACGATCCATTCCTGTAAATCTAAACGCATTGATACGTATAAAAATAGACAGCTGCTCGATACTTATGAATACTCGATTGATGAAATCTTCCAAAGAAGTAAACACACCATTTAAGTGACGTGCCTCAATAATACGTATCATGGTTTTCTTCTCTAGTTCTTTCAGATAACTATAACCTAGGTAGATGACTTTGCCTTTGATAATAGTAGCGATGTTGCTGTTGTTGATGCAGGGTGCTTCTATAGTAGCGCCACACATTTTTGCTTCATGAACATAAAGTTCAGGGCTGTAAAAGCCACCGCCATTATTTAAGGTTGCCACCATGTATTCTAGGGGGAAATAACATTTTAGGTAAAGGCTTTGATAACTTTCTACGGCATAGGATGCAGAGTGACCTTTTGCGAAAGCATAGCCAGCAAAACTTTTGATCTGATTCCATATTTCTTTGGTCTGTTCTGGATCGTGTCCCAAATCAATACAATTCTGAAAGTATTTCTGCTCTATCTTTTGAAACTCCTCGCGAGATCTATATTTGCCGCTCATTCCACGACGCAGTACATCAGCCTCGGCAAGATCTAGTTTTGCATAGTAATGTGCGACCTTGATCACGTCTTCTTGATAGACCATGATTCCATAGGTTTCTGGCATAATTCCCTGCATAATAGGATGTGCTTCCTTGCGTTTTTCTGGATATCGAGTCCTTAAAATAAACTCGCGCATCATGCCACTTTGTGCTACTCCAGGGCGTATCACAGAGCTGGCAGCGACCAGTCCTATATAATCGTTAGTAGCAAGTTTGCTGAGCAACATTCTCATAGCGGGCGACTCTATATAAAAACAACCAATGCATTTTGCTTGCGAGATCATGCTATTGATTTTTGGATCTTTCATGAATTTTTTGACGTCCTTATGTACGTTTGCTATTGGAGCATCAGGCTGGTTGTATTTCACAATTTCAATAGCGTCTCTTATTTTGCCTAAACCACGCTGCGCTAGAATATCGAATTTGTGAATTCCAGCGTCCTCTGCAATGTGCATGTCAAATTGTACGGTGCGGTATCCTTTAGGCGGTAAACTGGTAGCGCTGTAATAATGAATGGGTTTTTCAGTAATGAGAATCCCACCTGCGTGAATGCTGGTATAGTTGGGCATGTCCTTTATCAAATGACTGTATTTTAGTACGAGTTCCTGCATTTGGTCCAGTCGTTCTGGATGGAAATTACCTGTGGTAAGCCTATCAATATCTTCTCGCGGGAGACCAAAAACTTTCCCTAATTCTCTAATTACAGCTCGATATTGAAAGGTGTTGTAAGTAGCTAGTAACGAGACATTTTCAAATTCTTCAAAAATAAATCGGGTTATATCTTCCCGATCGTCCCAGGAAAAATCAATATCAAAATC